>SL_3KL_010_SEDDRAFT_10004374_pt1 | contig 12766 bp, 12 predicted proteins | sample SodLakKL_010_SED_2_FD_10381 | JGI IMG/M metagenome (IMG submission 10381)
CCGAATCCAAATGCACCCCCGCCGGAGCCGCTCCCCGCCGGGGTCGATCCCGCCACCGTCTGACCGGCGGCGTGCCGCTCGGGCACACGCAGGATGCGGTCGTCTACCGCGATGGTCACCGATCCGTACAACAGGCAGACCAGTTGGAGATAATGCTGGCGGCGGGAGCCGGGTCTCCGGCCGGCGGGGTACGCCGCTCCTCCGAAGAAGACTCCCTGCGAGGCTGCGATTCGGTACCTTTCGGATAGGGTTTGACGCGTTTCAGGGATTGATGATAGCTTATGAGGTAAATAATATTCCATTATGCAATCCTCAACCGCCCATCCGACCGTCCCTCACGAATCCCTCCTGCCATTTGCTTCGTGGCCCCGGGAGGGGCTCCCTCAGGGATACTTCTCAGACTCCAAAGATCCAGCCATACCCGAATACTACGCCGAGCAGGGGTACTGTGTGCTCGCGGACGCCTTCTCCGCTGAGGAGCTCGATGCCCTGCGGGCGGAGACGCTCCGTCTGGCGCGCAACGTGGACGGTCAGGTGAAGGGAATCGATCCCGCGCCGGGAGCGATGGATGACTGGGAGGCGCAACGGCGGGTGCTGTGTATTCACTTCCCGCACAAGATCTCCGATGTCATGCTCGAGGGGATGAAGGCGCCGCCGGTGGCGGAGGTGCTCGCCCGGATTATCTCTCCGGATGTGAAGGCGATGCAATCGATGCTCTTTCTGAAGGCGAGCGGGAAACCGGGTCAGGCGTGGCACCAGGACGAGGGGTTCATTCCGACGCGCGATCGTTCGCTCTGCGGGGGGTGGATCGCCCTCGACGATGCCACGGTGGAGAACGGATGCCTGTGGGTCATCCCCGGATCCCACAAGCCCGGAATTCTATGGCCGCGGGAGTTTCACTACGATCGGCGCTTCGATTGTACCCATGAAACGCGGGGGTATTCTTGGACGGACGCCGATTCGATACCGGTCGAGGTCAAGGCGGGTTCGGTGGTTTTCTTCAACGGGTATTTGCTGCATCGATCGCTTCCCAACCGCAGCGAGCGCGGTTTCCGACGGTCGTTGGTGAACCACTACATGAGCGCCTCTTCGCTGCTTCCGTGGCGGCTGAAGGAGGAGTCAAACGCCGTCGCTATGGCGGACTATCGGGACATTGTCATGGTTGCGGGGGAAGATCCGTACGATTGGAAGGGGTACGAGGACATCGCCCACAGTTTCATTCGTCCCGACGGCGAAGGCGGGTGCGTGGAGTGGAAGAATATCAAGGCGGATGAGGGACAGGAACCGGCGGGTTCCGGTTTGTCCGTGGCCCCGGACCGCGGACAGATGGCTTAGCGATTTGGTTCGTTGCCGGGACGCGAAGTTCCGGAGAAGTGGTCCCGGGTGATTTTGAAGACGATCGGGCTGAGCAGGAGGAGCGCGACGAGGTTGGGAACGGCCATGAGTCCGTTCATGACGTCGGCGAGCAGCCAGAGCGCATCGAGTGGAAACACGGCGCCGAACGGGATGGCTACAACCCACAGGATGCGGTACGGTGAGATCGCCTTGACGCCGAAAATATACTCCGCGCATCGTTCGCCGTAGAAGCTCCACGCGAGGACAGTGGTGTAGGCGAAGATCATGATCCCGAACGTGACGATGTGTTCGCCGATGTGCGGAAGGCCGGTGCCGTAGGCGAGCGATGTCAGGCCGGCGCCGGTTTCGCCGGTCGTCCAGACGCCGGTCACGAGAATCACGAGGGCGGTCATCGAGCAGACGACAATGGTGTCGATGAAGGTGCCCAGCATCCCGATCGTTCCCTGGCGGACGGGGCTGTTGGTCCGGGCCGCCGCGTGTGCGATCGGGGCGGTGCCCAGCCCGGCCTCGTTGGAGAAGACGCCACGGGCGACGCCGAAACGAATCGCCATCATGATGGTCGCGCCGGCAAATCCCCCCGCGGCTGCGGTCCCGGTAAAGGCATCCGTCACGATCAGTCCCAGCGCGGTGGGAATGCGGTCGAAATGGGTTGCGAGGATGGACACCGACCCGACGATGTACGCGACGGCCATAAACGGCACGAGTTTCCCTGCGACATTGGCGATCCACTTGATCCCGCCGATCAGGACGAGGGCGATGAGGATCGCCATCGTGACGCCGGTAATCCACGCCGGGATCCCGAGATTCGTTTCGGCGGCGTGTGCCACCGAATTGGCCTGGATCGTGTTTCCGATTCCGAACGCCGCAACGGTCGCGAACAGCGCAAATGCGAATGCCAGCCAGCGCCATTGTTCGCCGAGACCCTTCCGGATGTAGTACATCGGGCCGCCCTGCTGGCGGCCCAACGCGTCCACCTGCCGGTAGCGAACGGCCAATACGGCTTCCGCGTATTTGGTCGCCATCCCAACGAGTGCGGTGACCCACATCCAGAAGATGGCGCCCGGTCCTCCGAGCACGATGGCGGTGGCGACGCCGGCGATGTTCCCGGTTCCGATGGTCGCTGCGAGCGCGGTCATCAGGGCGTTGAACGGACTGATGTCTCCCTCTTCGTCCGAGCTCCGTCCCTGCCACAGCATGCGGAAGGCGTAGCGCAGCCGCAGCAGGGTCATGAACCGCAGCCCGATTGTCAGATAGATTCCTGTGCCGACGAGGAGGATGATAAGGAACCATCCCCAGACGAGGTCGCTCAAGGTTCCGATGATCTGCTCGAAGAGTTCCATGGAGTCGTGGAGTGCCGATATGGCTGGATCGGGATGCGGCGGCGCGACGGCTATTGTGGCGAACGGTGCGAAATCCCGGCGCGAGCGGCAAGGTAAAATTGCCCTTCCGGTATTTTTGTGGTACCAGCAATTTCAAACGCGTTGGCATCTCCGTCTGGCGCCGGCGAAATCCGTTGGCGCGCGCGGTCGGTGCTTGCCCGGCGATGATTCGGCCCATATGAACGGGATATGACCGACACGAACGACTTGCTTGAAGCCTTGTTGAATCATGCTCCCGTTGTCACCGACGGCGCGTGGGGCACGCAGCTCCAGGAACGCGGTCTCGGACACGGGGAATGCCCGGAGCGGTGGAACCTTGATCGATCCGAGGATGTAGCCGCGGTGGCGCGCGCCTATGCCGAGGCGGGGAGCCGGGTGGTGCTGACGAATACATTCGGGGGGAATCGGATCGCGCTGGCTTCGCACGGGCTGGAGGGCCGCGTCGCGGAGATCAACCGTCGGGGCGTGGAGCTCTCCCGGGAAGGCGGCGGTTCGGACGCGGCGGTATTCGCCTCGATCGGCCCCACCGGCAAGCTGTTGATCGCGGGAGATGTCCGTGCCGACGAACTGCGCGAGATTTTCGAGGAACAGACCGGCGCGTGTGCGGCGGGCGGGGCGGACGCGATTGTGATCGAGACGATGAGCGACATCGAGGAGGCTCGGATTGCGGTGGCCGCGGCGGTCGAAACCGGATTACCGGTTGTTGCGTGCATGAGCTTCAGCGCCGGCAAGGAAAAGGATCGTACGATGATGGGCGTGACGCCCGAACAGGCCGTGGAGGGGCTGCTCGAGGCGGGGGCGTCGATCATTGGCGCCAATTGCGGAAACGGGGCGGCGGAGTATGAACCGGTCTGTCGCCGCCTCCACGCTGCTTCGGGGAGGCCGGTCTGGTTGAAACCAAACGCCGGAATCCCCTCCTTATTGGACGGTGTGGCGGTCTACAGCACGCGTCCCGAGGACTTTGCCGTTGAGGCGATGAAGCTGTGTGAAGCCGGGGCCGGATTCATCGGAGGGTGTTGCGGTACCGGTCCCGCGTTCGTTGCCGCGTTGAAGGCGGCGTTACAGGAACAACGGTCGTAGCCGGTCGCACGCGCGGAAAAGACGTATTCCTACGGGCGCGTCGGGCTGCCGTCCGGCAGGCGGGTCTGGGTCCACTGAATGACCTCGGCGTCGCACGGCCATTTTTTGGCGGCTTCCTCGTCGAGATCGATGCCGAACCCCGGTTTGTCATTCGGATAGAGGAAACCACCGCGCTGCTCAGGGCATCCGGGAAAGATCTCACGGACGGCGTCGTTCCAGCCGCAGAACTCCTGAATTCCGAAATTGGAGCTTGCGAGATCGAGGTGGAGGTTGATGGCGTGTCCCACCGGCGAAGTGTCGGCGGGACCGTGCCAGGCGGTACGTACCCCGTGCAGCTCCCCGAGGATGGCGGCTTTGCGCGCCGGGGTGAGCCCTCCCATCTGGCTGATGTGCATCCGCATGAAATCGATGCGGCGGCCGGTGATGAGGGGAGTCCACTCGCGAGGATGGTTGAAGAGCTCGCCCATGGCCATCGGGGTGGTGCAGGCGTTCCGGATATTCTCGAACCACTCGAGGTCCTCGGGGGCGAGCGCGTCCTCCAGGAAGAACAACTGCAGCGGTTCGACCGCTTTGGCGAACTCAACTGCCTGGGCGGGATTGAGCCGTTCGTGGACATCGTGCAGAATCTCGAGGTCGGAGAACCGGTTCCGTACGTGTTCGAGTGCCTGGAGCGCGGTGCGGGTGTAGGTGCGCGGATCGTAGTACGCGCCGCCGAGGGCGCCGTCGGGTCCCCCCCCTTCGGCGGCCGGTCCGCCGTACCCCTGGAACTGGACGCGGACGTGGCGCAATCCCTGCTCGACGTACCGGCCGACCTGCTCCTCGATCGCCTCGAGATCGGCCCCGTTGGCGTGGCGGTAGATGGCGGCGGCTTCCCGGCACTTCCCTCCGAGTAATTCATAGACCGGCATGCCGGCGCGCTTGCCCTTGATGTCCCAGAGAGCGCCGTCGATTCCAGAGATCGCGTTATTGAGCACCGGGCCGTTGCGCCAGTACCCGTTGACCATCATCTGCTGCCAGAGGTCCTCAATGCGGTCGACCTCGCGTCCGATGACGAAGGGACGGAGGTGTTCCAGCAGGGCGGCGCGAACCGCGAGGAAGCGCTGGGTGAAGGTGGCGCATCCAAGACCGTACAGACCGGGCTCGGAGGTGTCGACACGCACGATGACCAGAGGCTGGCCCTGCGGGTTGGTGAGGATCGCGCGGACGTCGGTGATCTGGATTCTGTTGGTGGACATGGTGGAATGATGATCCGAATGGAAGCCGAAAGCACGATCGAATTCGGAGGAATCGTCCCGTCCTGTCGGCCAGCTATCGCGGAGATGTTCCCGGCGGCTTGTCCTCCGGGACCCAGCCGGTTTCGTTCGTGATACGGGTGATATCGACGAGGCCGGTACAGCGCTCACGCGGCGTGCGAAGGGGAACCGATGCGTAATGTGTTTCGATGAGGTCCGCGACCGGCACGTTGACTCTCGGTTTCGGATAGGCGGGGAGGTAAGCGCGAAACCCCGGCAGCTCGGTCTGGAGGATGGTTGCGATGAGTCGCGCGGCATCGGTGTGGCTGAGGATGCAGAATGCCTGTCCGATTTGCGCCTGGCTCGGGTCGGTGCCGGAAGGGGGCCGGCGTTTGCGCGTCGACGGTGGATGTGGAGGTCGCACATGGGCCGGCAGGAACAGGGAGGGCAGGCGCAATGCCACGGCCTGCCAATCGTAACGCATCGCCATGTTCTCGAGCTGTGTCTCCCCCACGAGTTTGCTCAGCGCGTATCCGTTCGTGGGGTTGGGCGGGGAGTCGCTGTCGAGTGGAAGGTAGGCCACCTGTGCCGGCGATTCGGGCTCGCCGGACTCGCGTTCGCTGGCGACCACTTGTATTGAGCTGGCGAAGATCACGCGCCGAATCCCATGTACGTGCGCTGCGTGGAAAACGTTCATGTTCATCGCCACGTTTTCGTTGAAGAGCCGCGGCATCGGTGCGCCCCGCGGGCTCGTGTAGTTTGCCAGGTGGACCACGGCCTCGCAACCGTCGAGCAGACGGAGTACCGCTTCCGAGTCGAGCAGGTCGACCGCATGGAGCGGCACCGGGATCGCGTCGCCCTGGCGGCGGTCGATGGCGACGATCTCGTGGCCCTGCCTGTGCAACTCACGACATGTGTTCGAGCCGAGTTTACCTGCGGCCCCGGTGACGGCGATCTTCATCATCTTAACGTCACCACTAGACCGGCGACTTCGAGAGAACAATTCGAATCTCCGGTATCTTACAGCTCCGGCGGGTACCCGGGCATCACATGCTCGTACGGCGGCGTATCATTGCGAAGCCGGAGGCTGACGGATAGCTCTTCGTCCGCCTGATGCGACAGGATAAACTCGGCGCGGAAGGGCACGGTTGCGCCTCCTGCGACATCGGAAAGCGTCACCGGCGGTCCCACTGCGACGACCCGGGTGCGTCCGGGCGCCAATCGCAGTTCCACCGGATGGTTGACCGTCCCCTGGGTCGGGACGACGGCGCCCTCGAAATGGAGTTCAGCGCCATCGGGCAGCAGGGCCGGCCAGCCGTCGAGCGCCACCGCTTCGGCGGTGATCGTCACCGGCGTTCGATCGAGCCACACCGGGACGCCGATCGTCTCGAGGAACTCGCCGACCTCGATTCGGAAATCATTCTCCATCGATCCATCGGGAGCGATATGGACGCGGCTGGTGCGCGTGTGGCGACCGTCCTCCTTTTGATAGAACCGGGAGGACCAGATCGGGAATTCCCGTGGGAACCGGTACCCGATGTCGCAGGGTTCCGGCTCGGGGTGGATGTCGCCGAGGAGGATATCGACGTGCGCGCCGAGCCCGTACCCGCGCATATGGCGGGCGGAGGTGAAGTGGTTGAGGCGCTCGCCGGGCTCCCATCGCGCCCACGTCGGCATGCCGACATTGTAGCCCCACTGCGCCATTACCGGCAGATTGTGCTCGAGCCCGACCTGGGCGGTCGCGTCGGGGAGGATGAGCCGGACCGGTCCCCCGCGCGGGCCCCGTTCGGAGCGCAGGCGCATGATGCCGGTTCCGGCCTCGTTCATGGCCGCTTCAATCACGCGCTGATAGCGCTCAAGCATCGTTACGAGCAACGGTTCACCGGTTTTCCTGATGCCGAAGATAAGCCAATCCATATGGGTGCGAATATAGCCGGCATCGTAGTGGATGCCGCGGCCGTCGTATCGGTTTCCCTCGGCCAGGAGCGGAAAGCCTCCCGAAAACGCGCCCTGTGCGCCGGCGATCTCGCGCATGATGGGCTCGTAGGCTGCGCGGACCTCTACGGAGCGCTCGGGATCTTCGAGCAAATCGACGATGCGCCTCATGGCGATGGCGTACCCGAGGACCCGATTCGCGCCGGTCACGAGGGTGTTGCCTCCAATAATATCATCCCGGTAATCCGTGGGCGTGTGTGCCGCGCGGGACATGCCCCCGCGGTAGAGCATTCGCTGATAGAAGTCGCGTCGGCTCATGGTCTCCGGTCCGACGGTTATCGCCTCGTCGAGTGCGGGAAGCGCGATCTCCTCCAGGTACTCGTAGCCGTTCATCAGCCCCGAAAGGGTGAACCCGTGAGTGTACTCGCCGCTGGCGACCGTCCGGGCGCCGCGCCGGCCGTCGAGAAACGACCCGTCCCAGCACTGGGTTCTCACCGCGAGATCGAGGGACTCGACGGCGGATTCAAGGCCCTCCTCGCCCCCGAAACGAGCGACGACACCGGATATCTCCTGCACACGGTGCTGGAGCGTCAAATCTTTGCCGTCGCCGCCGTCCCAGCCCCAGCTGTGGCGATTCGGATCGAAGGAGCCCTTCAGGTAGTCAACGAGTCGCAGCCCGGAGACTGTGAACTGCGCCTGCCGCGAGGCGTCGCTCGGGCCGCGCTCCGGCGACCGGCGTGCCGAGGCCACCGCGAACTCAACCGAAACCACCGACTCGAGGACCGCGATGGCATCCTCAACGTCGGCGTAGTTGATGAACGCCCAGTCCAGATAGATCTCATGCGGGTTCGCCTCCCAATGGCTCAGCAGCGGAACCGTGGGCACGATGTCCGCGCTCTCCCCGTTGGAGCCGATCAGGCGCACGCCCAGGCGCACTTCAGGGTGAACCTCGGCGGTGTGCACGATCAACGCCAATCCGCTGTGGTTCTCCAGCATATTGACGGCTTCCGGCAGGTCGAACCGGAGCCTCTCCGACCCCATGCGCGGGTAATCGATCGGCGCGGCATTCGCCGTGATCCGGAGGCTGCCGTCTCCCGCCGGTTGCGCCTGCAGATCGCCCACGGTCGATACGTTGCCTGGTATTCCGATGGAAACGGGGTCCGCGGCCGCGCGCTTCTGCTGCTCCATGGCATTGCGGGCAGCCATTTGCAGCGATTCATGTTTGACCTCCTGGATCTCTTTCCAGTCGGGTCCGTTTGCGGTGAAGCCTGGGATGGGGATCGATGTCATGAGAATGCCGATGAGCGCAACAGTCCAACCGGTGCGGCGTTTGTGAGTCGAAGTGACGTGGAAGTCCGGGCGATTGCACATCGTGCCAGCGTGTAACTCCGAAATGCAGGTCTCAAGTACATTCGCAGACGCACGGCGAAGACGGGCTAGACCCTGAGTAGGGTTTCACGGCGGCGGGAGCACGGATCGAAGCCTTGAGGTGCACACCGTACGGAGCGAGTTCTGAGGGTGCGGCGCAACGAGCGGGCACGTTATGGATTGGCGTGTGCTTTCCTATCACCTCTTCGACCAGTCTTCCCATTTCAATTCTTCAATCTTTTTGAAATGGCGGACATTGAGGGTGGCGACAATGAGGTCGTGACTTACGGCGATAGCGGCGATCGCGAGGTCGAAATCGTCGATCGTCTTCCCGGTCACCGTTTGTCGGGCCTTCATTTCGCCGAATGCGGATGCTGTCTCGGTTGTGAAATCAAGCACTGTGAGACGGCCCTTGAGGATTGTTCGATAAGCCTCCCAGAGCTTGCCGGAGTTTTTGAGAAAGAGCCCATACTCCAACTCCGCGACCGCGATTGCCGGTACCGCGAGTCGGTCGTCACCGTGGCGCTGCCAGTGATCCTGGCAATTTGTGTTGGGGGCGGGGCGGATCGGCTGGCAAAAAATGGTGGTGTCGAGCAAGTAGAGCGGGGGGCGCATCAGTCGAGAGGATTGTTTTGCTTATGTGGATGGCTCTGGCGAACGGGCAGATCGAAATCCTCATCCCAAGATCCTGCTTGCCGGATAAATCCTTCGCGTCGCGCCCAGACATCCTTGGCATCGGCGGACGACGTGCTGCTTATGGGGCGAAGCTCCGCGATCGGGTGTTCTCGATCGAGAACGACGATCGTCTCACCGGTTTGCCGCACTCTTTTCAAGTAGCGGCTGAGGTTGTTGCGGAGGTGGCCTGTTTTGACTTTCATTTAGCCATGTTGCAGCAGGTAAATAGCCAAGTCAAGCCCGATCGAATAGCCGCGGTCGATGGCGGCGAGGCGGTCGGCGTGGATCATGGCGTGGGCGGCGTGGGCGCGATCCTGGGAATGCCTCGCAGGCATTGCGTGCCCGCTCTCACGAGGGCAATCATAGAGGAACGCGAAGAACGATGAGGTTTTGGGACAGTTGGTCGGGCCTTTTTGACTGGTGACGGGCGACTACGGGAAGCTGCCTCCGCCGAGGGGTTCAGTGTGTAGCGGCATTTACGAGACATCCGGCCATCGCGGGCCGCTCATTCGAGGCGCCGTTTTTTGGCTCGCTTGTACACCACGGAGCGATCGCGCTTGCCGAGGGCGATCACGTAGATTGTGACCGTCTTCTTCTCGACCTCGTATACGAGGCGATATCCGGAGCTGCGCAACTTGATCTTGTAGCAATCGCTCCGACCTCGCAATCGGTCCGCAGGTACCTCCGGGTTTTCCACCCGCTCCATCAGCTTCTTCTTGAACTGATCCCGAAGGTTTGGGCTGAGTTGCCTCCATTCCCTCAGCGCGGAGGGCAGAAACTTCAATTCATAACTCATCTAGCGCTACGGCGATAGCCTTCGGCTTTTCGTGCCTGCGGCGCTCGATGATCTCAAGCAATTCCAGGTCCTCCAGTTTTTCCAGCATCTCCTCGTACGCCGCGGCCGGAATCAGATATGCCGTCGGTCGATTGTGGTTGAGAATCGCGACCGGCTCACCGCCCGACTCTTCCATGAGAAAATTCGGGTTCTTCTTGAGCTCGGAAATACTCGCCGTGTAAGTACATAAAATAGTATTCATAATAGATCTTAATTTAGATCTTAAAATAGCTTCCATAAGTTCGGTGTCAAGTTGGAATGCATGGGTAGCCCGCAGCGGCGAGCGCGTTGAGCTGTGGCATCGTCGTCTCGAACTTGTGTTTGACCTCCTCTGAGGAGGGGAGCAGATTCGCAGGCTCAGGCGGGAATGGCGCGCGGATAAGCCAAAGTAGCACACGCTTCCAGCGTGTCGTGTCACGCTGGAAGCGTAACCTACATTGAGGTTCAGGCGGATTGCAGATTGTCGATAACATGGAGGCAGTGACGATGTTTAATGAGTTCTCAAAATTGATCTTTGAGCACGACGAACTGCTCAGATTTCAGTTTGAAAAGACGCTGCCTCTGTCGACACATCCGGTACCGGAGGTGTTTCGTGCGCCGGGGTCGCTCTCCAATCCGGCGGAGTCGGAGCAAGAGTCGGAGAGGGGTTGAATGGGGGCTATTTCATCTGGGCGTTGGTATGCCCTCGGTGGGGGAGCCGCCCTGTTGGAGCCTTCAGGTCGCTCGAGGCGCCGATACGCCCCGCACGCTGAAGCGTGAACCAACCGAAACGCCCAGATGCATCAGCCCCGTGGTACCGGACTTGTCATCCGTGCCGAATTCACCCACCGTGGCGCGAATGACCAATCAACCGCTTCGTTGCGGCGTGGCCGGGGTCGGATACCTGGGCCGGCACCACGCTCGTATCCACTCTGAACTGCCCGGTGTCGAACTGGTCGGCGTATACGATGCCGATCGCGATCGAGCGGTCGAAGTGGCGGAGGCGTACGGGTGCCGCGTGTTTGGGTCGGAGTCGGAACTCGCGGAGGCCTGTGAGGCGGTGAGCGTGGTGGTGCCGACGGACCGGCACTGCGCGGTCGCTCTGCCGCTCCTGCGAAGCGGGTGCCACCTGCTGATCGAGAAGCCGTTGTGCGTCTCGCTCTCGGAGGCCGAGCAGATTCTGGCCGCGGCGGAGGAGTCGGGAGTGGTGGTCCAGGTGGGGCACATCGAGCACTTCAACCCGGTGATGGCGTACCTGGAGGATGTGGTGCGCGACCCGCGCTACATCACGGCGGACCGGTTGGCGCCGTTCAACGTGCGGGGGACGGAGGTGGGGGTGGTGCTCGATCTGATGATCCACGATATCGGGATCATTCTCCAGCTCGTTAAATCCGAGGTGGTACGGGTCGACAGCATCGGCGTGAACGTCCTGTCCCCGACCGAGGACATTGCGAACACGCGGATCGTGTTCGAGAATGGTTGTGTTGCGAACATCAATGCGAGCCGGGTCAGCCAGAAGAAGGTGCGGGAGATCCGGGTGTTTCAACCGAATGCCTATCTGAGCCTCGATTTCATGAACCAGGGGGGGCATCTTCTGCGCAAGAACGGGCTGAGTCTCGACCGTGAGGAGATCCCGATCGAGAAGGGGGAGCCGCTGATGCTCGAATTGGCGTCGTTCACCGAGACCGTGCGTCGCCGCGGCGATCCGAAAGTCGACGCCACGCTCGGCAAGTCCGCACTCGCCCTGGCAATCCGGGTAACCGAGCAGGTAAAAGAGAGTGCGACGACCGCATGACGACCGGAAATTCCAGCGACGGGAATCTGCCGCCTGGTATTGCCGGCCGGAACCCGACACGGTCATGAAGACACCGGCTACAGGGGAACCGGAAGACGCGCGGCCGGGGTTGCCACCGTGGGGGGGCGGACGTCCGGATCTGCTCATCATCGCCGGCGAGCACTCCGGAGATCAGCACGCCGCCCGGCTGGTGCGGGGGTTGCTCGAACGACAGCCGGAGCTGCGGGTCGCTGCGCTGGGCGGCCCCGAGCTGGACCGCGCCGGCGCCCGGTTGCTGTACGACCTGACCGCCTCGTCGGTGGTCGGGCTCGCCGAGGTCGTGCGGCACTACCGGTTCTTCCGAACCCTCTTCGATCGGACCGTGGAATGGATCCGCGTTCACCGGCCGCGGGCGGTCTGCATGGTCGACTATCCCGGGTTCAACCTGCGGCTGGCTCGGCGGCTCCGCGATGCGGGGATCTCGCGCAAGGGCGGAGGGGCGGTGGCCGTGCACTACTATATCGGTCCGCAGATCTGGGCGTGGAAGGCCGGCCGACGATTCGAGATGGCGGAGACCCTCGATTCGCTTGGAGTGATTTTTCCGTTTGAAGTGGCGTGTTACCGCGACACCGCGCTGGATGTCGCGTTCGTCGGGCATCCGTTTGTCGAGCCGGACTACCAGCTTCCGGTCCGCCCGGACGCGCATGGACCGGCGCTGCTGCTTCCCGGGAGCCGTCGCCAGGCTGTGTCGCGCATTTTTCCGCCGATGGGATCGGCTTGGGAGCGCTGCCGCGTCGCCCTCGGAACAGACCGGCCGGCCCTCGTTCTCCACCCGGATCCTGAGATCCGCGGGCTCCTCGAAACCCTCATCGCCTCCGGCGGGCTTGATCGTTCCGCGTTTGCTCTGGCGGCGGCGCATGGAGAAGCGTCGCATCCGGGAAGCGCAGTTCTGACCAGCTCCGGGACGATGTCGCTGGTCTGCGCGCTGGCGGGTATCCCCGGCGCTATTGTGTACCGGGCCCACCCGCTCACCTACACGATCGGCAGGATGGTGGTTCGTGTCCCATACCTCGGGATCGCCAACCTGCTGCTCCCGGAATTCCCAATCTACCCCGAATTCATCCAGGGTGCGGCCCGGCCGGACCGGCTGGCC
>SL_3KL_010_SEDDRAFT_10004375_pt1 | contig 12765 bp, 11 predicted proteins | sample SodLakKL_010_SED_2_FD_10381 | JGI IMG/M metagenome (IMG submission 10381)
CTCCGGGGCCCGCTGCCAGTTTCGTGTCCTGGCGGACACGAAACTGTCCTTCCCTGGGCGCTACTGTGCGGCCATCCATGGCCGCACACGACCCCTACGCAGGGCACCGGACCCGGCGCCTTGCCCGGACGTTTTCGATTGATTCGCGAGCAAGCTCGCTCCTACCATCCATGAACCAACGGCCCTGAACCGTCTGACCTTCTCCGCGTACTCCGCGCCTCTGCGAGATTCCTTTCGCGCAGCCTCGAACGAAACTACTCGAGCCAGCGCGCCACATCGCGCGCGAAATAGGTCAGCACACCATCCGCGCCGGCGCGCTTGAACCCGGTCAGCGCCTCCAGCACGCAGGCGCGCTCATCGAGCCAGCCGTTGTCGAAGGCGGCCTTCAGCATCGCGTACTCGCCCGAGACCTGGTAGGCGAAGGTGGGCACACCGAAGGTGTCGCGCACCCGGCGGATAACATCGAGATAGGGCATGCCCGGCTTCACCATGACCATGTCCGCGCCCTCGGCCAGATCGAGCTCGACCTCGTGCAGCGCCTCGCTGGAGTTGGCCGGGTCCATCTGGTACGTGTGCTTGCCGCCACCGCCCAGGTTGCCCGCCGAGCCGACGGCGTCGCGGAACGGGCCATAGAAGCTCGATGCGTACTTTGCCGAATACGCGAGGATGCGCGTGTTCACATGGCCGTTGCTCTCCAGCGCCTTGCGAATCGCACCGATGCGCCCGTCCATCATGTCCGACGGCGCCACCACGTCGGCGCCGGCGGCCGCGTGCGAGAGGGCCTGGCGGATCAGGGCGGCCACCGTGGCATCATTGGTCACGTAGCCATTGCTGTCGAGCAGCCCATCCTGCCCGTGCGAGGTGTAGGGATCGAGCGCGACGTCGGTGATGACGCCGAGCTCGGGGCAGGCGGACTTGATTTCGGCGATCGCACGCTGCACGAGGCCGTCCGGATTCCACGACTCCTCCGCCGCCTCGGTCTTGCCGTCGGCGTCCACCACGGGGAACAGCGTGACCGCCGGAATGCCCAGCCCGAGGCAGTCGCGGCAGGCCTCGACCAGCAGATCGATCGACAGGCGCTCCACGCCCGGCATCGACGCCACCGCTTCGCGCTCGCCCGTGCCAGCGCGCACGAACACCGGCCAGATCAGATCTTCCGGGGCGAGCCGGTGCTCGCGCATCAGGTTGCGGGAGAAGGCATCGCGGCGCATGCGGCGCATGCGGGTGGCGGGAAAGCCGCGGGGCTGGCGGGCAGGCTCGGTCACGGGCGACCTCCGGATCGTGATTGCAGGCAATCACACAGTGTAACCGGCGAGCCGCGAGTCGCCGAATGCCGGCGTGCGCTCTGCTACACTCGCGGCATGTCACGCCTCGCCGGTCAGAACATCCTGCTCGGGGTTACCGGCGGCATCGCCGCCTACAAGGCCGCCGAGCTTACCCGCCTGCTGACGGCGGCGGGTGCGCGTGTGCGCGTGATCATGACGCGCTCGGCCTGCGACTTCATCGGTCCGCTCACGCTGCAGGCCCTGTCCGGCGAGCGCGTGCGCACCGATCTGCTCGATCCCGAGGCCGAGGCCGCGATGGGCCACATCGAGCTGGCCCGCTGGGCCGACCTGATCCTGGTCGCACCGGCCTCCGCCGACAGCATCGCCCGCCTCGCGCAGGGCCGCGCCGATGATCTGCTGGCGACCGTGTGCCTCGCGAGCGAGGCGCCGCTTGTTGTCGCACCGGCCATGAACCGCGTCATGTGGGCGCACGCGGCCACCCGTGAAAACGTTGAACGCCTGCGCGCCCGCGGCGTCGAGATCCTCGGCCCCGACAGCGGGGATCAGGCCTGCGGTGAGGTCGGCGCCGGGCGCATGCGCGAACCGGCGGCCCTCGTCGCTGACCTCGAGAATCTCCTGCCCGGCGGCGAAGCGCTCGCCGGTGTCCGCGTCATGGTCACGGCCGGGCCGACGCGGGAGGCGATCGATCCCGTGCGCTATCTCAGCAATCACAGCTCCGGGCGCATGGGCTTTGCCATCGCCGCCGCGGCCGCACGCGCGGGCGCCATTGTCACGCTGGTGGCGGGGCCCGTTGAACGCCCGACGCCGCCCGGGGTCGAGCGCATCGATGTCGACAGCGCGCAGTCAATGCTCACCGCGGTCGAGGCGCGGGTGGCGGACTGCGATCTGTTCATCGCCACGGCCGCGGTCGCCGATTATCGGCCGGCCGATGTCGCCGCCAGCAAGATCAAGAAGGGCGACGAGACCGAGCGCACGCTGGCGCTGGCGCGCAATCCGGACATTCTCGCCACCGTGGCCGCGCGCGCCGACAAGCCCTTTACCGTCGGTTTCGCCGCCGAAACCGACCAGGTCGCCGAGTACGCGCGTGACAAGCGCGCGCGCAAGAACATCGACATGATCTGCGCCAACGTCGTCGGCGACGGTGCCGGTTTCGGCGATGTCGATTCCAGCCTGCAGGTCTTCTGGGTCGGCGGTGAGCATTCGCTGGGCCCGGCCGCCAAGGAACGCCTGGCGCGCGAACTGATCGAACTGATCGCGGACCGGCTGCCGCCGCGGCCCGTGCGTGCGCAAACGGGCTGAACACGGATGGCCGAAACGGTTCCCCTGCGGATTCTCGACGCCCGGTTGGGCGACAGCATCGCGCTGCCCGCGCATGCGACCGACGGCTCCGCCGGCATGGACCTGCGCGCCTGCCTCGACGCGCCGCTGCGACTCGACCCCGGCGCCTGCGAGCTGATCCCGACCGGGATCGCCATCCATCTCGGCCGCCCGGATCGCGCCGCGATGATCCTGCCGCGCTCCGGCCTGGGTCACAAGCACGGCATCGTGCTCGGCAACGGCACCGGGCTGATCGACAGTGACTACCAGGGGCAGATCTTCGTCTCCTGCTGGAACCGCGGCCGCGAGCCGTTCACCATCGAGGTCGGCGAGCGCATCGCGCAGCTCGTCATCGTGCCCGTCGTGCAGGCGGCGTTCGAGGTAGTCGAGGACTTCTCCGCCACCGCCCGCGGTGCGGGCGGGTTCGGCTCCTCGGGGCGCGACTGAGCGGCGAACCGCGCGCGGGTCGCGACAACCCGCGAACCATCTGCATTGACTGATCGGGAAACGTGCCATGGATATTGCACCCAGCCTGTTCCGCGCCTACGACATTCGCGGAATCGTCGGCGAAACCCTCACGGTCGAGGCCGTCCAGGCCATTGCCGGTGCCTTCGCCGCCGAATGCGCCGCCCGTGGCCAGGACCACGTGGTCATCGGCCGCGATGGTCGCCTCTCGGGTCCTGAACTGAGTGCGGCCCTGCGCGACGGCCTGGTCGCCGCCGGCATGCGCGTGACCGACGTCGGTGCGGTGCCGACACCCGTGCTCTATCTCGCCACCGTCGTCCTCGAGACGGGCACCGGCATCATTCTCACCGGCAGCCACAACCCGCCGCAGTACAACGGCATGAAGATGATGATCGGCGGCGATACGCTGGCCGGCGATGCGATCCAGCAGCTCCACCGTCGCATCGTCGCCGGCGATGTCGCCCGCGGCGAGGGGCAGGCCGCCACGGTCGACCACATGATCGACTCCTACCAGCAGCGTATCTTCGGCGACGTCCATCTCGCACGCCCGCTGCGCATCGCCATCGATTGCGGCAACGGCATCACCGGCGCGGTGGCACCGCAGCTGTTCAAGGGGCTGGGCTGCGAGGTCCACGCGCTGTACACCGAAGTCGATGGCACGTTCCCGAACCATCACCCCGATCCGAGCCGGCCGGAGAATCTGGAAGAATTGATTGCCACGGTCGAGCGCGAGGGCTGCGATGTCGGGTTCGCCTTCGACGGCGACGGCGACCGCCTCGGCGTGGTCGATAGCCGCGGGCGCATCATCTGGCCCGACCGGCAGATGATCCTGTTCGCGCGCGCCGTGCTGCGCGACCATCCCGGCGCGCCGATCGTCCATGACGTCAAGTGCTCGAGCCACCTCGCCGCGGCCATCGAGGCCGCCGGCGGCGTGGCCGACATGTACAAGACCGGCCATTCCTTCATCAAGGGCCGCATGCGCGAGATCGATGCCCCGCTGGGGGGCGAGATGAGCGGGCACATCTTCTTTCGCGACCGCTGGCCCGGCTTCGACGACGGCATGTATGCCGGCGCCCGGTTGCTGGAGCTGCTGGCCGCGGACGAGCGCAGCTCCGATGCCGTGTTCGCCGAACTGCCGGACAGCATCAACACGCCCGAGATCAACGTCGCCTTCGCCGAGGAGGGAGCGCACTTCGCGTTCATGGAAGAGTTCGCCCGGCGGGCAAGCTTCCCGGACGCCCGCTCGGTGCTGCGGATCGACGGCCTGCGGGTCGACTTCGCCGATGGCTGGGGGCTGGTGCGACCGTCGAACACAACGCCGGTGCTGGTCTTGCGCTTCGAGGCGGACACCGAGGCCGCCATGGANCGNATCCGNGANCGCTTCCGCGATCAGTTGCTGGCGCTCGACCCCGGACTCGAACTGCCGTTCTGAGTAGCGCTCAGGGCCGAGTCAGGTACGCGCGGAAGGCGTCGGCGTCCATGGGCGCCGACCACAGGTAACCCTGGAATCGACGGCAGCCGTGTTCCTGCAGGAACGCAAGCTGGTCCCGCGTCTCCACGCCTTCGGCAATCACGTCCAGGCCCAGCTTCGAAGCCATGGCGAGGATGGCATCGACGATGGCCGCATCGCCGGCATCGGTGCGGACATCGTGCACGAAGCTGCGGTCGATCTTGATGCCGTCGACCGGCAGCCGCTTGAGATAGGTCAGTGACGAATAACCCGTGCCGAAGTCGTCGACCTCGAAGCGCACCCCGCACTGGCGCAGCCGCTCCATGCGGCGGATGGTTGCCGTCACGCGGTCGATGAGCACGTTCTCGGTGAGTTCCAGCGTCAGCCAGGAGCCGTCCAGGCGGTAGTGTTGCAGCGTGCTCTCGAGCTGCCGGGCGAACTCGGGGTGGTGAAACTCGCGCGCGCTGACATTGACGGCGACGCGCTCGAGTTGCGCGCGCTCGCCCGCATCGAGCGTGGTGATCCACTGGCAGCAGTGCTCGATCACCCAGCGCCCGAGGGCAACGATCAGGCCGCTGGCCTCGGCCACGGGGATGAAGCGCTCCGGCGAGACCCGACCATGTTCGGGATGTTCCCAGCGCAGCAACGCCTCTCCGGCCGTGATGCGGCCACCGGCATCGACGATGGGCTGGTAGTGTAGAGACAGTTGTCCGCGTTCGAGCGCGAAGCCGAGTTCGCTCTCCAGGCCGAGGCGTTCGTCCTCCTCCCGGTCCATCGAGTCGTCATGGAACCGGACCTCTCCGCGGACCTCCTTCTTGGCGACGTACATCGCCGTGTCCGACTGGCGCAGGAGCTGTTCGGGGGACTGCTCGTCCTGCGGGAACAGGCTGATCCCCATGCTCGCGCTCAGACGCAGCTCACGCTCGCCGATGGTCATCGGCTCTTGCAGGATTGCCTGGATGCGTTCGGTCAGAATCTCGATGGCCCGGCGCGCAGAGGGTTCGTCGTGGCCGATGTCGGGGACAAGAATGATGAACTCGTCACCGCTCAGGCGGGCCACCGTGTCCTCCGAGCGGACCGCCTGGCCCAGTCGATCGGCGATCACGTTGAGTACCTCGTCGCCCTGGTTGTGACCCAGCCAGTCGTTGATGCGCTTGAAGTAATCGATGTCGAGGAAGACGAGCGCGCCGATGCGCTGGTGGCGCTGAGCCGACTTCAGCGCCTGGCCGAGGCGATCGGCCAGCAGGCGGCGATTGGGCAGTCCGGTGAGTACGTCGTAGAAGGCCTGGCGGTTGAGGGCCTCCTCGGCCGCCTTGCGCTGGCTGAAGTCCTCGACGATGGCCACACCACCCAGCAGTTCGCCATCGGCATTGGTGACACCGTTGAAGAAAATGCGCAGCGGTACGCGGTTGATGCCGTGGACCGGATTGTAGGTGTCCTCGAAATAGCCCCAGCCGGTGTCCAGTGACATGCGCACCGCCGCCGCCATGCGTTCGTCGCTGACTTCCGTGATCATGCTCGAACCGAGGACATCCTTGCGTGAGGTGCCAAGGATCTCGATCAGGGTGGTGTTGCAGGCGACCACCCGGCCCGTGGCATCGTAGTGCAGCACGCCGAGGGGCGACTGGTCGAACATCAGCCGGTAGCGTGCCTCGCTCTCGTGCAGGGCGGCCTCGCTGACCGCCTTTTCGATGCGCAGGCGCAGGTTGTCGCGCAGGGTTGTGTAGAGATGCCGGTTCGACAGCAGCAGCGTCAGCAGCAGCACCAGCACGATCGCCAGCATCACCAGCGCATCGTGCTGGCCGGCAAGGGCGAGGCGATAACACAGGGGCAGCAGGGCCGGCACCAGGAACAGCAGGCCGGCAAGTGCCACGGGAGACAGCGTCGACACCGCCCCGGCCGATATGCCGGCAAGCATGACGGTGAGGATTGCCTGGTGGCTGAGATTCTCCGGCGGGAACAGAGCCCAGCCGGCGGCGCCCCAGATGATGCCCTGCGCCAGCGCGATGCCGAGGGCCAGCCACTGCCAGGTGTGCGCCGTGGTGTCGGTGGCCGGCGCGTGGCGAAAGTACTCGCCCAGCAGGAACCAGATGAGGCTGCCAATGACGAGTGTCGCGGCCCAGGTGAGCAGCGGGCCGATTGCCACCACTGGCCACTGCGCGACCACCAGGGCGACGCCCACGGCGATGGCCAGCGCGCTGACGAAGCGCGCGGCCAGCCAGAACAGGCGCGCCTGTTCGACCCGGACCCGGGTCGCGACATGGGCCGGCGTCGCCCGCGCATGTAGATCGAGGCCGCGACGCGGGCGCGTGGTCTCGTCGATGATCCCCCTCCGATGCTCCAGTGGGCCACGCTTTGCCCCAGCGGCGGTCCGGTGTCCGGCGGCGCGCGGGGGTTCGGGAGCTGTTTACTTGTTATCACAAGCAGTATAACCAAACGCTGGCCGTTCGTCTGATCGCCCGTGGGTGCGACGCGCGCAGCCGCACGGCTTGATTCACCCCGCCGGGATCGGCGAAGCTTCTCCGCCCGGCTGCGGCCGCCCCGCTGGAACACCGATGATCCACGGCCCCGATATTCAGACCGCACATGTGCTCAACGAGGCGCTGCCCTACATCCAGCGCCTGGCCGGGCGTACGGTGGTGATCAAGTACGGCGGCAACGCCATGGTCGACGATGCGCTCAAGACCAGCTTCGCCCGCAACATCGTGCTGATGAAGCAGGTGGGCGTGAATCCCGTGGTGGTGCACGGCGGCGGGCCGCAGATCGGGCGCATGCTGGATGCGCTCGGCAAGGAGTCACGCTTCGTCGGCGGCATGCGCGTGACCGACAGCGAGACGATGGATCTCGTCGAGATGGTGCTCGGCGGTCAGGTCAACAAGAGCATCGTCAGCCTGATCAATCAGCACGGCGGTCGCGCCGTCGGCCTGACCGGCAAGGATGGCTCGATGATCCGCGCCCGGCCGCTGGCCCCGCGCGCCGACGAGGACCATCCCGACGAGATCATTGATCTCGGCCACGTCGGCGAGGTCGAGCACATCGATCCGGCGGTGGTGCACCTGCTCGAACACAACGGCTTCATCCCGGTGATCGCCCCCATCGGTGTCGATGAGCAGGGGCGTTCGTACAACATCAACGCGGACCTGGTGGCCAGCCGGGTGGCGATCACGCTGGGCGCGGAGAAGCTGCTGCTGCTGACCAATGCCAGCGGCATCCTCGACGATGCGGGTGAACTGATCACGCACACCACGCTGCGCGATGTCGATGCAATGATCGAGTCGGGCACGATCCACGGCGGCATGCTGCCCAAGGTGCAGTGCGTGCGCGAGGCGCTGGATGCCGGCGTGGGCGCGGTCCAGATCATCGACGGCCGGGTGGAGAACGCGGTACTGCTCGAGCTGTTCACCGACGCTGGTGTCGGGACGTTGATCCGGCACTGATCCCCGCGCACACACCAGCGGCCTCGGTGTCCACGGCCGTGCGTGGCAACCGGCCACAGCTTCCGGGTGCTCCGCGGACTTGCGGTGCCCTGCGCAAGGGTCGTGTGCGGCCAGGGATGGCCGCACAGTAGCGCCCAGGGATGGACAGTTTCGTGTCCGGCAGGACACGAAACTGGCAGCGGGCCCTGGAGCAGGGTACCGCGAGGCCGTGGAACACTACACGACGCGCCTCCTGCCACGCACGGCCGTGGGCACCGAGGCCGCCCCACTCAACTTCTATTGGGTAAGTTCGCGGAAGCGCTGGAGGTCGGCGTTGAAGCGCGTGGCGATGGTGTCGCGGCGCTCCCGGTAGTCGTCCAGCGCCTGCTGCTGCGTGGCGAGCCGCTCGTTCAGGTGGGCCTCGCGTTCGGCATCGTCGGTCTGCGCCAGGCGCTCCTCCAGTTGATCGATGCGGCGCTCGATCAGGGTGATCTGGATGTCCACGCCAGCCAGCCGGTCGTCGCGCGTCATGATGATGTCGCGCTCGGTGGCGAAGCTCTGCAGCAGGATGCGATCGCGCTCGTTCTGGCTCGGTGCATCCTCGCCCGCCTGCTCCTCGGCGACCTCGTCCACCGCGCGCAGCGTGGCGTCGAAGGTCTCGATCACCTCGCCGGAAGCGTCCAGGCGGCTGTGCGAACCGCCCCGCACGGTGGGCGGCAGGGAGTCTCCATAATGGACGTTGCCCTCATCATCGACCCAGCGATAGCTGTCGCCGCCAGCGTGGGCAACCGTACCCGCCGCGCCGATCAGGAGCGTCAGAGTGCCCAGGATAACAGACCGGCACCGTGCATGAGGTTCCATCGGGCTCGTTCCCTGCATGGACAGATGGCCGCGCGCATTGACGTGCGGCCACCAAACCTCCAGCAAATCTTGTGCCGCGTACAAGACCAGGGTGGCCCTGCTTCCGCGGGAGTTCAGCGGGCTGCCACGCCCCAGGCACGGCGATAGGCACTGATCTCGGCCCGGTGCTCCTCGGCTTCGCCGGTCTCGCCGAGGAACGCGAGCACATCGTCCAGCGTGATGATGCTGGTGACCGGCGCATCGATCGAGTCCGCCGTCTCTGCGGCAGCCGAGCGTTCACCCTCGCCCCGCTCCTGGCGGTCGAGGGCGGTGAGCACGCCGGCCACCTCCGCACCGGCGCCGCGGATCAGCGAGGCTGCGCCGCGGATGGCCGTGCCGGCGGTGAGCACATCGTCAATGATGATCACGCGCCCGGTCAGCGCTGCCCCGACCACGCGCCCCCCCTCGCCATGATCCTTGGCCTCCTTGCGGTCGAAGCACCAGGGCAGGTCGCGGCGATGGTGCTCGGCAAGGGCGGTCGCGGTCGCCGCGACCAGCGGGATGCCCTTGTAGGCGGGGCCGAACAGCATGTCGCAGGCGATCCGCGAATCCACCAGTGCGCCCGCGTAGGCGCGCCCGAGCGCCGCCAGCGCGAGGCCCGTGTTGAGCGCACCGATGTTGAAGAAATAGGGGCTGATCCGCCCCGACTTGAGCTCGAAACGACCAAAGCGCAGGGCGCCGCGATCGACCGCGAGGCGAAGAAAATCACGCTGATAGTCCTGCATGGGCGGGGCCCCGGGCGAGTGAGTCCGCTATCATACCGGGCGGTCGATTGTCGGAGGAACCATGCGAGTCATCAGCCTGAATGCCAACGGTATCCGCGCCGCGGCCCGCAAGGGCTTTTACGCCTGGCTGGCCGAACAGGATGCCGACATTGTCTGCATCCAGGAGACCAAGGCGCAGGTCGAGCAACTCGCCGATCCGCAGTTTCATCCGCAGGGCTATTGGTGTCGATATGTCGACGCCGAGAAGAAGGGCTACAGCGGTGTGGCGCTCTACGCGCGCGCAGAGCCCGATGAAGTGGTCACCGAACTGGGGATCGATGAGTTCGACCGCGAGGGGCGCTGGTGCGAGGCGCGCTTCGGCAACCTGGTCGTCGCCTCGCTCTATCTGCCCTCCGGGGCCTCCAGTGAGGAGCGCCTGGCGGCCAAGATGCGCTTCCACGAGCAGTTCCTGCCGCGGTTGAAAACGCTGGCGGACAGTGGCCGCGATGTCGTGATCTGCGGCGACTGGAATACCGCCCACCGCGAGATCGATCTGAAGAACTGGCGCAGCAACCGCAAGAACTCCGGCTTTTTGCCGGAGGAGCGCGCCTGGCTCGATCACGTGTTCGATGAGCTTGGCCTGGTCGACGCCTTCCGTGTCGTGCATCCCGACACGCCCGAACTCTATACCTGGTGGTCCAACCGCGGGCGCGCCTGGGACAACAACACCGGGTGGCGCATCGACTACCAGATCGCCACGCCGACAGTGGCCGAGCGGGCTCGCGCGGCGTGGGTCTATACCGACGAGCGCTTCTCCGATCATGCACCGCTGGTGCTCGACTACGACTACCCGTTCCCCGCATCCGTTGGCGCTTCAGCGCTCGCAGCCGCTACCGGGGCGCGCGCGTGAGTGCGCAGGCGAACCCGCACGCGGCGGAGCCGGCCTGGCGCGTCTACCTCGATCGCCGGGTCATCGCCATGGCCTTTCTCGGCTTCTCCGCCGGCCTGCCGCTGCTGCTCGTCGGCGGCACCTTCACCGCGTGGCTGCGCGACATCGGCATCGAGCTGGCGGCGATCGGCTTTCTGAGCTGGGTCGGCATGGCGCACAGCATCAAGGTGCTGTGGGCACCGATCGTCGATCGCCTGCCACTGCCGGTGCTATCGCGCCTGCTGGGTCGACGCCGGGGCTGGGTGCTGCTGGCGCAGGTGGTGGTCGCCGGCTCGCTGCTCGGCATGGCGCTGATCGATCCACGCGATCAGCTCTGGCTGGTGGCGGTGTTTGCCATCGCGGCCGCCTTTGGCTCGGCCACGCAGGACATCGCCATCGATGCCTACCGTGTCGAGGCCGCCGAACGCGAACGCCAGGGGGCGATGGCCGCGACCTATGTCTTCGGCTACCGCATCGCCATTCTCGTCGCCGGCGCCGGGGCGCTGCACATAGCGGCGTTCGGCGGCTGGCACCTGGCCTACACGGGCATGGCGGTGCTCATGGGCATCGGCATGGTAACCATCCTGCTGGTGCGCGAGCCGCGGATCAGCATCACCCGCGACACCCGCGCCATGGAGCAGCGGGTCGCCGACTACCTGGGCACGACCACGCACGCCGGCTGGCGGCGGGATGCCACGGCCTGGTTCATCGGTGCGGTGATCTGCCCCTTCGCGGACTTCTTCACGCGCTACGGCGTGGCCGCGATCGCGGTGCTGCTGTTCATCGGCACCTTCCGCATCAGTGACATCTTCATGGGGGTGATGGCGAATCCTTTCTATCTCGATGTCGGCTTCACCAAGGAGCAGATCGCCAACGTCGCCGCGGCGTTCGGGCTGGCGATGACACTCACCGGGGCCGCACTCGGCGGCCTGCTGGTGGCGCGCTACGGCATCGCGAAGCTGCTGATCGGTACGGCGATCATGGCGCCGGTGACCAATCTGACCTTCTCCTGGGTGGCGACGCTGGGGCCGGAGCTGCACGGCCTGGTCATCGCCATCATCGCCGACAACATCACCGGCGGCATGGCGATCTCGGTCTTCCTCGCCTACCTGGCGAGTCTGACCAACACGCAGTACACCGCCACGCAGTACGCGCTGTTCAGTTCGCTGATGACGCTGCCGGGGCAGTTCATGGGCGGGTTCACCGGTGTGGTGGCGGAGCAGGTGGGGTGGGTCTGGTTCTTCATCATCGCCTGCGGCATGGGGCTGCCGGCGATTCTGCTGGCCTTCCTGCTGCTGCGCATTGCCCATCCGGACGAGGTCCGGCGCCCGGGGGCGGAGGGCGACGAGGAGGGATTCGCGGAACCGGCGCGCGCCTGAGGGCAGGCACGCGACGCCGGGGGGCGGGGCCGCCGGCAGGCGGCCACACGTTCGTGCGCTGCGTCAGGCCGGCAGCATGCCGCTGCCGGCCTGGAGGGTCATGCACCGTGGCGGTTCATGACATGCGACCGGAACCGACCCGGATGGTCCCGGGCCCAGCGAATGCTCAGTGCTCTTCGCTGCCGTCGTGGACGTGGCCGTGCTCGATTTCTTCGTTCGAGGCGGCACGAACTTCTACGACGTTGACGTCGAAGTGCAGCTGCTGGCCGGCCAGCGGGTGGTTGGCGTCGACGGTCACCTGCTCGTCTTCAACGCCGGTGACGGTCACGACGCGGACGTTGCCCTGGTCGTCGGTCGCCTGGAAGCGCATGCCGGCCTCGACCTGCTCGACGCCTGCGAATGCTTCCATGGGGACTTCCTGCACGAGATCCTCGACGCGCTCGCCGTAGGCTTCGGCCGGTTCGACGGTCACCTTGACGTTGTCGCCCTGGGCGGAGCCCTCGAGGGCCTGCTCGAGGCCGGGGATGATGTTGCCCGCGCCGTGCAGGTAGGTCAGGGGTTCGCGGCCCTCGGAGGAGTCGAGGACTTCGCCGGCATCGTCGGTCAGGGTGTAGTCGATGGCGGCGACGGTATTCGGTGCGATCTGCATTGGGAACTGCTCCGGTCGTAAAGCTGAACCGGCTATTATAACCCGTTGACATTCGCGAATTAAAGCCTCCCCCTCCGCCCGGTAGGAGCGGGCTTGCCCGCGAATTGCGCTCGCAGTGCTGCAATCCGCCGGGTCCGGTGCCCTGCTCCGGGGGCCGCTGCAAGCCATCCCTGGGCGCCTGGTGGGAGCGAGCTTGCTCGCGAATCATGGATCCGGCGGACGGAGGCGGCCGCATTGGGGCAAGGCGCGGTTCCCGATGCCCTGCTCCGGG
>SL_3KL_010_SEDDRAFT_10004376_pt1 | contig 12765 bp, 16 predicted proteins | sample SodLakKL_010_SED_2_FD_10381 | JGI IMG/M metagenome (IMG submission 10381)
ACTGGACTCGAACCAGCACGCCAATTAAGGCACTACCCCCTCAAGATAGCGTGTCTACCAATTCCACCACCAGGGCATTTGAGAGTAGATTCCAAATATACAACGATCAGGGACAATTTTGCAACTTTGCAAGAGCAATTGATTGAGCCGGAAGAATAACAATGCCGGGAACAGGTGCAATGCCAATGCCGGGAACAGGTACAGTAATAAAGACGAAGTGCAATACTAAGAACAGGTGCAATAACAGATACAGAAGCAATCGCAGGAACAGAGACTCCGGCAGGTTCAGGAAAAACGCCCGTGCTCAAGCTGATATGATAACAGGCGCCGGAGAAGACGAGACATTACAACAGCGCCACGAGTCACTTCTGATCTTTCCGGTTGTCGCCTGAGTTGCCAGGATCTATTTCCTCGAATTCCGCATCCTCAATGTCTTCAAAACGGTTCGATCCGGACCTGCGCCCGCGACCGGGGCCGAAACCGCTCCGCGAATAGGGATAGCTCCCCTGCGTCCCGACCCTTCGTCCGCCAGCTCCCTGCCCACGCGCGCGGCGCTGCATTGGAGACTCGGTCAGAAGCAGCCGCAACGCTATGCGAATGACAATGTAGGAGATGACAATAAGCAGAATTATGCGCAACATGATTCGGTAACTGGTGAGAAGAAATGCGGGCGAAAACGACGTCCGGGTCAGATCGCTTCAGCATGAAAACCCCTGCGAAATCAGCCTGAACCTGTGGTGCGAGTGCGCCACCCGACCCGCGTCAGCCCGGCGTAATGTGTGTGGTACTGCTACGTATGGGTTCGTAAAATATTTGATCCTCAATGTATTTCAGATGCGATTCGTTGTGCACGAAATCGACCTCGGTGGCATTGATAATGATCAGCGGCGACCGCGAGTAGTGATGGAAAAAGTGATTGTAGGCGTTATTGAGCTCCTCAATATAGGAACGCGACATCTCCTTCTCGTAGGGCCGCCCGCGCTCGCGGATGTTCTGCATGAGCCGGTCGACCGACGACTGGATGAACACCACCATGTCCGCCTTGGCAGCAATGCTGTTCATGATACCGTAAATACTGTCGTACAACGCCATTTCATCACCGGAGAGGTTCAAACGGGCAAAGATCCGGTCCTTGTCGAACAGATAGTCGGAAATCACCATCTCATGGAACAGGTCGCGGCTGCGAAGCTTCTCCTGCTGCTTGAACCTGCTGGCAAGGAACGCCAGCTGGGTCTGGAACGCATAACGCTCCCGGTCCTCGTAAAATCGGGGTAAAAACGGGTTTTCCTCAAACTGCTCCAGCACCAGCCGCGCATTGTGACGCTCGGCCAGCATCCGGGCAAGGGAGGTTTTTCCCGCACCGATGACACCTTCTATTGCGACGAAATCGAACTGATTCATGGAAACAAATCTACCACTTTAGACTCGTTTTCAAAACTTCAATTTCAGGCGATGAGGCAATAAGCGCATCCACCGTCTCCCCGGTCCGCACATCCCGCCAACCGGGAAGGATCTCCTGCAGCGGGACCAACACGAAAAGCCGCTTCCCATACTCAGGATGTGGCACATGCAACCGCTGTCGCGCAATAATCCGGCGGTCATAGTCGATGATGTCGAGATCAATCGTGCGATTGGACCATCGCGGCGCCGCCGGATCCCGCCCGTATTCCCGCTCATAGCCCTTGAGCGCCTCCAGCAGCGACATCGCATCCAGCCCGGTCTCGATCTCACACACCGCATTGAAGTAGGGGTGGGTGGATGCGTCCCCGACCGGCTCCGTCTCGTAAATGGAGGACGCCACCGTCGGTACGGTGCTGAGTGTGGACAGAAAACGGCGTGCGTGCGACAGATGCACCTGTCTGTCGCCAAGATTGGATCCCAGTGCAATTACCGCTTTGGCCATTGGCTCCGGACTTCGGTGTATTCACAGGATGGTGACATGGGTGGATTCATTTTGCGGACCGCTACCTCGATTTTTCCGGCATTGGGCCAGGCGCGCTGCAGCGACTCGCCGATCCCGTAGAGCAACGTCTCAATCAGCTTCACCGACCGCCCATCCATAACCTCGCCCACAAGCGCCGCCACCCGGCTGTAGTCGACAGTCCGGCCGAGCTCGTCGCCCTTGGCCGCACCGGAAAGCGGCACGTGAATCACCACATCCACCTCAAAATCGTTGCCCTGCTCCCGCTCTTCGGGAAAGAACCCGTGAAGGCTGCGGAACCGGAGGTTTTTTACAGTAATACAATCCATAACAGCTCTTACATACTCGCAAGCTCTATGCGCTGCTGGATGTCCTTGACGATCTGCGAAAACTTCGGGCTGGTCTCCTGCCGGTCCTCCACGGTGTGGATGGCATGGATGACCGTCGAATGATCACGGCCGCCAAAATGCAGGCCGATGGTCTTCAGGCTGGATTTGGTCATGGTCTTCGAAAGATACATGGCAATCTGCCGCGCTTCCACAATCTCCTGCTTCCGCGTTTTTTCCCTGACTTTGTTGGGATCAATACCGAAATATTCGCACACCAGACGCTGGATATCCTCGACGGAGATATGCTTCTTGGTCTCCTTGATCAGATCCTTGAGGATGCGCTTGGCCATCGGCAGGTCAATGTTGTCTATTTTCTGCAACGAAGCTGTCGCAAGCAACTTGATGATGGCACCCTGCAGGTCGCGCACGCTGGATTTGAAGTTGTGGGCGATGAATTCAAAGATATCCGGGTCAAATTCTATGCCATTCTCCAGGGCTTTCTTCTCCAGGATCGCATAACGTGTCTCATAATCAGGCATCTGCAGGTCAGCGCTTAGGCCCCAGTTGAAACGCGAAAGGAGACGCTCCTCGATGTCATGGATGTCCTTGGGTGCGCGGTCACTGGTCAGGATGATCTGCTTGCCTTCCTGGTGCAGTGCGTTGAATATGTGAAAAAACTCCTCCTGTGTCTTCTCTTTTCCGCTGAAAAACTGGATATCATCCACAATAAGTACGTCGATGTTCCGGTAAAACATGGAAAATTCACGGGCGCGGTTGTTCCGGATAGCATGGACAAATTCGTTGGTGAACTGGTCCGATGAAATATAGAGGATAGAATACTCTTCGCCGAAATCCTGCCGGATCTTGTTGCCGATGCTCTGAACCAGATGCGTCTTGCCTAACCCGACTCCTCCGTAAATAAAAAAAGGATTAAATGAGTTGTTCCCCGGATTTTCAGCAATGGCAATGGCCGCCGAACGCGCAAGCCGGTTACAGTCTCCTTCAATGAACTGACTGAATATGTAATTCTCGTTCAGATTCGGATCGATCTTGCTTTTTCGTATACCGGGGATGACAAACGGATTCTGAATGGATTCCGTGGAATAGGAGGGATGGTACCCGGCATGGGAATGGTCGTATGAAGCACCGGAATTGGCCGGTATGGGCGGAGACGATCGCTGAGGCATACGGACCGACAGATCATCATGCTCCTGTTCCGCTTTTTCCAATACAATGGAATACTCAAAACGCGCACCCTCACCCAACACCTTGGTGATGGTTGACCTCATAATATTGTAGTAATGCTCTTCCAGCCACTCGTACCAGAACTGCGACGGTACCTGGATGGTCAGTGTCTTGTCTTCAAGCGCTACCGGCTTTATCGGATGGAACCAGGACTTGTACTTCTGATAATTAATATTGTCTTTTATAATCTCAAGGCAGCGGGCCCAGGCACTGCCTGCCGTTACTTTTTCCTCCGATTCTTTTTGGTTCGTTCTATTTCCTGTTTCAATCATGAAAACAACCAATGATTCAGCTTGACTTTTATAATTTATCGCTCAGTTATCCACAAATTGCAGCCCCGATCACCCCGGCAACACGATCCCAAGATGCCAATATTTATACTACTTGTCAAAAAAAAGGATGAGACCGAAGCAGGTTTTATCCACATCCGGAGTGGTGCTATAAAGTACTGCAATACATGACTTTGTGGTATTATATGTTAGAACGCTGTGCGATCTGTAAAGTAATGAAAAGTTGCTGTTGTGCAACGCTCGGTGTGCTTTCTGAAACAACAACCGCCCGCCTGAAAAGTTTTCAACAAGTTATCAACACCTGGTGTTATTAAATTGTTTCCATTTGTGTCAATAGTGTTAAGTAAAACCCATACAACATGTTATCCGCTCAGTCCTCCAATTTTCCTACGATGAACCTGTCCTTGCCCGAATAGTCTTTGAGAAGGCGGCAGGACAAGGATGTTTCACCGCATAATAACAATAACCTGGAGCCATGCCTTTCATTAATCTCAAAGTAGAAATATCCGCCCGGAAGCAGGTGATTTTCACAAATCCGAAGCAAGTTTCGGTAGACATTCGGGACGTCGGCTGCGACAAGTGCCGACGCAGGCTCAAAGCCCGCCACCTCTCTTGCCAGTTCCCCCGCCTCTTCCGCGGGGATATAAGGTGGATTAGAGACGATGATATGCTGTTTCTGCGGCGGTGAATAAGTGGCCATGTCGTCCAGCGAAAACGTTACTTCAAGCTTGTTTTTTCGGGCATTCTCATGGGCAATATCCAATGCGGCACGGCTGGTATCAATTGCCGTTACCCGCCATGTCGGACGCTCTTTTTTTGCGGCCAGTGCAATACAGCCGGATCCGGTGCCGATGTCCAGAAGGTGCTGGCCCTGATCAGCGGGATGGTCATTCAGTATCAGTTCCACAAGCTGTTCCGTCTCGGGACGCGGTATGAGTACATCCGGCGTGACATGCAGCGAGAGATTGTAAAAATCGGTGGACCCTGTCACATATTGAAGCGGCTCGTGGCGTCCGCGCCGCCGAACCAGCGGTCTGAGCGCTTCACGCTCATCCAGGGTGAGAGGACGGTCAAATTGCAGATACAGATCCAGGCGTTTGATCTTCAATATGTGCGAAAGCAACCATTCGATACTCAGGCGCGGCGATGGCACATCAAGAGAACGGAAATATTCCGTCCCCCACTCCAGCATCCGGACAACCGTCCAATTTGCATCTTGTTCCGCTTTGCCACTCACTCCTTTTCTTTTTCCTCAAGTTCCGGAACACGTTCCTGCACCGTCAATCCGTACTGTTTGCTATAGTCCAGGATGAAGTCAAGAATCTGCTCATAGACCGGCTGTTCATCCGGTTCCTGTGATCCGCGGAAGCCACTCTGCTTTCCGACATCCGCAATTTCAACTCGTACAACGGAAGGGGCTTCTGAAAGAATACAGGTAACACACCTCGAGCAATGAACTGCCGTATTACTGTCTTCATAGATAAAAACCCGGACAAATAACCCTTCTGATACCTCGCGTTTGAAATAATGGACATGTGGCGTTTCTTCCAGCATGACCTCCCCGATGCGTTTCAGTGTGGAAGCGGGACCAAAAATCTCCAATTTATTAATGTTAGCCATTTTATATTTCTTGTGTGCAGGTTTGATACCATCCGATACAAAAATTCGTTATCCGAGTGGAAACGATTCGGATGCAAAAGGCATTTAAAAATACAATTGTATGGAACATTAGCAAGTGCACGTAGCAAATTAATTTGCCCTCAACATAGTCGTTATCAACGTTTTTAAACCACCCATTCCCGGTTATCCGTAAATTCGATATGAACCAGATTCTCACTGCCATAACCGCTATGTGCCTGATCTGTTTGGCACAAATTCTGCCTGTACCGACCCTGGCCCAGGATCGCGCCGAACCCGAACTGGCAGAAATTGACCGTCCACTCTCTCCAAAAGACTTCGACATCCGCAACGGAATGGGCTTCCGCCTGCACCTGAATAACTTCGGATTCGGCATCGGCGGTGAATACCGGCGTGTGCTTGCCCGGAACACAAAAGGCATTCTGGAGTTTCAGGTCAATAACGTCAGAGACGAATCCGAACAAAGCTTCCAGGGTGCCTTTGGGTATACGGTTATCCCCAACAAACATAATCGCGTTCTCTCTTTTCCCGTGATGATGGGAGTGAGCCGAAGGGTTTTTGCCAAAAGCCTGGCAGATAATTTCCGGCTGTTCGTGCAGGCAACGGGCGGACCCGTAGCCGCGTATGTGTACCCCTATTACGACCATGATATGTTCAACATGGGCTTCCGTCCNCAATTTCAGGGCCTGTCACAGCAGCACTATGATGTNTTCCAGGGTCTTGGGGATGGATATTTTACCTTTGGCGCTGCCGGACAGCTTTCCATAGGTGCCAACCTGGGCGGCGATTTTGGCAACATACAAACGATACGTATCGGTTACTACTTCAACTTTTTTCCGGATGGCATACAGGTCATGGAACCGTTCCGGCCCGGGGATAATATCCAGGCCTTTGACTTCAGCCTGCCGCCCGGGCAACAGGCGCCAGGTGTGCTTGAACCGGCATCCGGCAGACAGAAATTTTTCGGCACACCCCACATCACGTTTGTCTTCGGCGGAATGTGGTAGACAGCTATTCCTTAAAAAATGTCCGGCAACTGGATGACCGGCAGAAAAATATCAGTCAGACAATTTCCGGTTGGATGACCGGCAGAAAAATGTCAGTCAGGCAATTTCACAAAGGCACCCGGCTGGAAGGCATCAGGCAGGCAAATGACAGTCAGACAGGCGTCAGCCGCGTGACGCGAGAAACCGTTCGTTCCATTCCGGAAATTCCTCCAGTGAGTGCAGTACGGCATCAGGGCCACAGTCAACGAGCGCTTCGTACGAATAGGTGCCGGTAGCCACAGCCACGGCCACAGAGCCAAATGACCGCGCGCATGCGACATCCCGCGGAGTATCACCGATGATGATGAGGTCGGAGGGACGGAACTGCTCGCCGGAATGCCGGACAAGCTCCTCGAATGCAGCGGGTGGAAGTTTGTTCCGGTCATGATGATCATCACCGAAGGCACCGAAACGGAACCGCTCCAGCAGCCCGGTTGCCGCGAGCTTGATCCTGGCTGCGCGCGCGAAATTACCCGTCAGCAATCCGGTCCATGCCGCCTTTTGCCGCAGGTGGTCCAGACTCTGTTGCACCCCGTGGTACACGTGGATGTCACTGGCGGACAGGTTGCGCTCAAGTTCCTGCAGATACATCTGCTTTACCTGATGGAACATGTCTTCATCGGGTTGCTTGAGCAGGTCGGAAAAAATGTCGCGGTCCGTCTTGCCGGCAAAATCGAGTCCGGCCACGTCAATGTGGTTGAACCCGAAACGCTCCAGGATCCGCTGGATGAGTGTCCGGTTCACCTTGTGCCTGACTTTGAGCAAGGTCCCGTCGATATCAAACAAGTACGCTGGCTGCATAGAAAATGAAATGAGTAATGTAAAAATCCGCCCGCCCGGGCTTGGTCGCCGCCTGTTTGCATGATGCCGCCACGGTCACGGAAAAGGACAGCGCGGATAGCATGTTTAACGACGTCTTTCTTCCAAATTAGCAAAAAAAACCATACCTTATGGCAGATTTCACAACGGAACCAACAAACCAATCATTATATCACTATGGCTATTATTGAAGACATCATTGCACGTCAGATTTTTGATTCCAGAGGCAATCCGACTGTTGAAGTCGACGTCATCCTCGAAAACGGTACCATGGGACGTGCCGCTGTACCCTCCGGGGCATCCACCGGGGAGCATGAAGCCGTGGAACTGCGTGACGGCGGCGATGCCTATATGGGCAAAGGCGTGCTCAAGGCTGTAGAAAACGTCAACGAAACCATTGCTGATGAACTGGTTGGATACAATGTGTTCAACCAGGTCGACATCGACCAGCTTCTGATCGAACTGGACGGAACCGAAAACAAGTCGAAACTGGGCGCCAACGCCATGCTGGGAGTTTCCCTGGCCGTGGCCGATGCCGCATCCAACGAACTGGAGATACCGTTCTGGCGTTACGTCGGCGGTGTAAACGCCAAGGTGCTCCCCGTCCCGATGATGAATATCATCAACGGCGGCTCGCATGCCGACAACAACGTTGACCTGCAGGAATTCATGATCATGCCCAGCGGCGCTGAATCCTTCTCCCACGCACTCCGCATGGGCGGTGAAATCTTCCACAACCTCAAAAAAGTGCTCTCCGACCTGGGCTATGCCACGACCGTAGGTGACGAGGGTGGATTCGCACCCAACCTGAAGAGCAACGAAGAAGCCATCGAGGTGATCCTCAAAGCCATCGAGAAGGCCGGATACAAACCCGGCGAAGATATCCTCCTGGCCCTGGATCCGGCAGCTGCCGAGTTCTACAATCCCGAAACCGGAATGTACGAGTTCAAGTGGAGCGACGGTTCCAAAAAATCGCCTGACGAAATGGTTGAATTCTGGAGCAGCTGGGTGGACAAGTACCCCATCATCTCCATTGAGGACGCCATGGACGAAAACGACTGGGACGCCTGGAAGAAACTGACTGACGCCGTTGGCGATAAAGTGCAGCTGGTGGGCGACGACCTCTTCGTAACCAACTCTGTCCGGCTGGCCAGGGGCATCGAGCAGGGCATAGCCAACTCGATCCTGATCAAGGTAAATCAGATCGGTACCCTCACCGAAACGCTGGATACGATCGAGCTTGCCCACAAGAACGCTTATACTTCCGTGATCTCCCACCGATCCGGTGAAACCGAGGACACGACCATCGCTGATCTTGCGGTTGCCACCAACGCCGGACAGATCAAGACCGGTTCCATGAGCCGGACCGATCGCCTGGCGAAATACAACCAGCTTCTGCGTATCGAAGAGCAACTGGGCCTGAGTGCCGAGTATCTTGGACGTGACGCGTTCAACATCTGACCGACCGGAACGGTAGTGCGGCTGATGCCGGACGGTAATGACCGGAGCGGGTAATGAAATACCCGCATCAAATACCTGCATCGAAATACCGGAATTGCCCATAAAGCTGCTGTCGCTACCTGTCATTGTCCGGATTTGAAAGCAGGCCGCTTTTATGCCCAGCCTGCTTTTTTTATATTTGGAATTCATTGTTCCGGGCATCTCCGGGCACAGACAAATCAATCTTTTATATCCAGATATAACACCATGAATATCTATGTTGGCAACCTGGCATGGAAAACCAGGCAAAATGAGCTCAAGGAGCTTTTTGAGAACTTTGGTGAAGTGACCAATGCGTTTATTGTTCGGGACAAGGTGACGCGAAGATCGCGGGGTTTCGGATTTGTGGAGATGGCAGATGAAAAAGAAGCCCGTCAGGCCATAGAAAAACTGAACAATACCGTTTTTCTGGACCGCACCATCACCGTCAACGAGGCACTCCCGAAAGAAGACGAGAGCACAGCCGGTGATTCGGCAAACACCTCCGATGAAAAGGAGGCAGACGAACCCGCAGAACAACAGGAAACATCCGACGAAGAAACCCGGGAAACGGGAAAAAATGACTGACACGGTCTCATGTAACAGATGATCAACACGTCACTCTCCCTCACAAATTTTCGGAATCATGACCAGACCGATGTCACCTGGGGAGAGCATGTGAATATCATCACCGGTCCGAACGGAGCTGGAAAAACCAACCTGATCGATGCCCTGCACTATCTGTGCATGGGGCGGAGTTTCACCAGCAGTTCAGATATGTACGTGGTGCGACAGCAAGCACCGTCGTTCCTGGTCAAGGGCACATTCCGGGGCAACATCCGCAGTTCCTTCGATGTAGCCTGCTCGTACAGCCGGTCAGAAGGAAAAAAACTCTGGGTCAATGACAGTCCGCTGGAACGCCACGCCGACCTGATCGGACTCGTGCCCGTTGTGCTCGTCTCTCCGGATGACCGGAAACTGACAGGCGAAGGTCCCGCCGAGCGTCGCTCTTTTCTGGATGGACTCATATCCCAGACATCACCATCGTATCTGGATGATCTCATCCGCTACCGAAAGATCGTCCGGCAACGTAACCGCCTTCTGGCCGATCTGCATATGAAAACGGATCAGATCGAACTGATGCTTGAACCGTGGGACCGTCAGCTGGTGGAGACCGGTTCGCGAATCATAGCCCGCCGCGCAGCTCTTGTGCGCAAATTCCAGTCTTATCTCGAACAGGCGCATCAGGAACTGGCCGGATCCGGGCTCGTCCCGTCCATAACCTACCGCACGTTCTGCGACACGGGCGATGAGCCTCAATCTGACGCCGGCCGCATCCTCAAGGAATACCGAACCGCCTTGCAGGAATCGGCCGAACGGGAACGGGAACGTCGGCAGACCCTGATCGGTCCGCATCGCGACGAACTCGTCTTCTTCCTCAATGACATGGAGTTGCGCAAATTCGGCTCGCAGGGGCAGCACCGGATTTTTGCGCTGGCACTGAAGATGGCACAGCTTTATTTTTACAATGACGAACTGGAAGACCTTCCGGTGTTCCTTCTGGATGATGTGTTCGGTGACCTGGATCCGCAGCGGACCGAGACCGTTATGAACATGCTGCTCCTGCATCGGGGACAGTCGTTCATCACGGCGGCACATCCCGACAAGATTTCCGGTTTTTCGGCACACGGCCGCAATAATATCGCCTCATTTCAAGTCAGCGATGGCCGGGTGGAGATGGTGGCATAGGCAGCAATGCATCCGGCACAGGCAGCAATGCATCCGGCATAGGCAGCAATGCATCCGGCATAGGCAGCAATGCATCCGGCACATATAGTAATTTCAGCAGCAAAGACAATAACAGATACATCCATTATGTTATCTTGCATGCAGATTTTGTAGTATCCGTTTTATCGTATGTGATTCGCTTTATACGATCCCGGGCAACCTTGCAAAAAAAACGCAACAGACCATGGCAATCTACAGGAAACAACCGCGGCAGCTCAGGGAACTGGTGGACGAATTCATTGAGGATTATCCGCACAGGGTGGCACTGAAGCGCGGGATGATCCTGGCGCTGTGGCCGGAGGTGATCGGCGAGGCGATCCGCGAACAGGTGCATGACATGAAATTCCAGGGCAGCCGGCTGATCCTCCACGTGTCGGATCCATCCTGGCGCCATGAAATCCACATGCAACGCCGCACTATCGCAACCCGCCTCAACTCCGCCGTAAAAGAGGAGATCATTCGCGATATTATCATCAAAACGTGATCCCTGTATAAGGTTTTTAGACGGGATTATCGCTATTTTCCGGCAAAGTATCCACGTACTGTCATGCAGGCCGACGGGGTACGCTTGCAGGCACAACGGAGCATGTCCGCAGGCAATACAGGAACAATCCACCATCATGGCAAACAACAGCAGATTCACAAACTGGGTTTCCAGGATTTTCAGGTCCTCCGAGACGGAGACAACCTACCTGCACAAGGGGGAGATCGCCGTAGTCTTCCTTATTGCCTATTTTATCGCCATTTCGCTGTGGCTGCTGGTCAACATGAGCAAAGAGTACAGCTTCACCATAAATGTTCCGCTACAGGTGACCGGATATGACGAAGAAATGGCCCTGGTCACCGAACCTCCTGACAAAGCCCGGTTGAGCGTGAGCGGAGAAGGCTGGAACCTTCTGGCACTCTATCGCAACCCTCCCGCAATTTCCATACCCTACCGCGAGGGGGAAGTGGATATCAGTGAAATCGTACAAGGACAGCTTGCCAGTTTTACAGATATAAATGTCATTCGGGTGCAGCCAGCCCTGATTAGTCTTCAGGCGGAGGCCAAAGGCAGAACCAGGGTGCCCGTAATCGCTGATTTGGATGTAGATCTAAGGCCACAGTTTGAAATAGTAGGCCGGGTGCGTGTTGTGCCGGACAGTGTGACTGTTATCGGTGCACAATCCGTTATCGATACACTTCGCAGCATATCCACGGAGACACTGCGCCTGCGTAATGTGCAGAATTCCGTGGAGCGTACCGTCGCGCTGACCCGTCCTGAGGGCCTCGATCTGCATGACGTCAGCGAAGCCCGGATCTCGTTCCAGGTGACGGAATTTACCGAAGGGGAAGTGCGCGTCTACATGCAGGCAAGGAATGTTCCGGAGGGATGGGAAATCCGCTTCAATCCGTCGGTAATCACCATAAGATATCGTGTTCCGATTGAGCACTTCAGTGAAGCACAGGAAATGGTTCCATATGAGGCATTTGTGAACTATTCTGACATTCTGCGCGATACTACAGGTGTCGTGACGCCCCGGGTGGAACGGCTGACCGATGAACTGGACCTGCGACTGCAATCGGTCTATCCGCGACGTGTCTCTTATTTTCAGGTAGTGCCGGAGTGAGCGGCATCTTCGCGGAAGGGCTCGAGCGCCTCTTCAACAGATCGACAACCCTCGAAATAAGACGCCACCTTGAGCAACACCTCGTCCACCAGCGCATCCGGACAGGAAGCACCTGATGTAAGCGCAACGGTGACCGGTTCGGCAGCTTTTGGTATCCAGTTGCGGGTGCGCTCCACTTCCTTGCTCCACTGGTTGAAGTGGTGTATCTCGTTGCGCGACTTGATCTCCGTAGCGTCACGAATATGATAGGTGGGGAATCGCTCTTCCAGGAGCTCCACCAGGTGCATGGTGTTTGAGGAGTTGTATCCACCCACAACCAGCGCCATGTCCGCCCGCTCATCCATCAGCCCATAAGTGGCCGACTGATTTTCATTGGTAGCGTAACACAAAGTGTCGCTTGTATCGGCGAATTGCATCTCAACCGCCGGACTGTTTTCGGAAGCAGCATCAGAGTCGGGAACAGAACCGGGCTCGGAAGCAGCACCGGAGCCATAACCGGAGCGGGTTGCAGCACCGTATTTCTCCTCAACGGCATCCTTCAGAATCTGCATGACCTCCCGCGTCTCGGTGGCCAGCATCGTGGTCTGATTGATTACGCCA
>SL_3KL_010_SEDDRAFT_10004377_pt1 | contig 12765 bp, 7 predicted proteins | sample SodLakKL_010_SED_2_FD_10381 | JGI IMG/M metagenome (IMG submission 10381)
ACGAAAACATTGAAATAGATATCAACCCGGCCGACATCAGCTGGGATACTTTCCGCTCGAGCGGGCCAGGAGGACAAAATGTGAACAAACTGGAGACGGCCGTCAGGCTACGCCATGCACCCTCGGGTATCGTCATCGAATGCCAGGAAACCCGTTCCCAGGGTCAAAACCGGGAAAAAGCACTCACCATGCTCAAATCGCAGCTCTACGAAATAGAACTAAGAAAAAAACGGGAAAAGCTGCAAAACATGGAAGATGCCAAAATGAAAATTGAATGGGGTTCACAAATCCGTTCTTATGTGATGCACCCCTACAAAATGGTGAAAGATCTTCGCACCAATGTGGAAACATCAAACGTACAGGCGGTGATGGACGGAGAGCTGGATGCCTTTATCAAAGCATTCCTGATTGAATATGGAGAGGCATAATCAGCTCCTGTCCCGGGGTGAAATAAAACCAACGGATCTGTGCACAGAGCATGAGTATATGCTGTGTTTTGCTATGCATCTAAGAATATGACATGGCTTCACTCTATATCTTTCATACATCGAACGGCATAGCCCGTTTGTTTGGTAAAAGCATTGCCATAAAAGCCGCTATTGAAAAAATGGGTGTAAAACATGATACCCTTATCGCTACTGTTTTCGGTAAAGGCCCAGAAGGAAGCGCTGTAACCCATCCCGTCAAAGGCTCCTGAAGGATCCCGCCACCCTGATGGATGCATATTCAGCGCAGTTTTGTTACTAGCCCCTTCGTTGGGTTCATGCCATAACCCATCTCCTGCTTCCAGTGTACCGGTTGATTTCAGCAACCCTCCTGCTTCCGGACTTAACGAAGGGTCGTCTTCGATTAATTCATCATATCCCACAGCCAAAGCATCGAGATGAAAAATCAACTCCTCCCAGTCTAATATATCGGGCAGTCGCCACCCCGGGGGGCAAACTCCCCTTTCGTCGGTAACAACATACCAGGTATACAAACGGCCATAATTCTCAACATGCGAATCATCATCTTCATAATTAAAGTAAAAAAGCGGCTGATCCATATACGTATAATTTCCTACCCCTGTACCATCAGGAATTTCATCACCTTTATTAAACATTGTGGTCTGAAGGTTTTGTTGCATCCATAGTTGATTCCCCACCTGAACAACTCCATATACATGGCCCTGGTTGTCTGTTATGTTTTCAGGGGGTTGAAAGCTCTTTTGTCCGCTGTAATAAACACTATCGTTCCAGGTGTAGTAGGCCCGAACATAATAAACCTCACCTGATTCTAATTCGTCAACACGGTTAGAAAACAGCCCTTCACCGATATCTGAAACAATCCTGTTATGTGATATGGTCGGATTTTCTGTAGTATTCCAACAAAAGCCTGCCTCAATTACATCCTCCAGATCTCCGTAAATATCCCCTGAAAATGTTGCTTCATGTTGACTGATAAAATCCACACCTGTCAAGTCAAGGTTGGCTGGGGGGTGTTTCTCCTCCTCTTCCTTTTCGCAGCTGGTTAGGGCCAAAAGGAGCATAAGAAAAATCCATGGCCATAGGATCACTGAATACTTTTTTGTTTCCATAACAAAAGGGTTTTAAATTTCTGATAATTCTCCCAGGCTGTTTATTCTTTTTTGCAAAGAATTAGCATCATAAAGGTAGGATGAAAAATCAGCTTTCGGAAATATCTTTCAAAAATGTTATCCATCATACCAAAATTATCATTTTTTTCACAAGAAGCGGCTTATCAATATTTTATGATAGAAAATCTCCCGTTTAGAGGGAGTTAGAGGTATTAAATTTCACAAACATCTAAAAAACTGGCAATTACAAAGCACCGTTAATAACTTTCACCGATTGTTGATAATCTGTGGGCCGAAATTTCTCATTTGTTCTTTATCTTCGCTTAAGCGTTTGACACAACAAACCACCCTTCTTCTAGCGACCACTATTTTAAGACATATTACATATTTTTAACCACAAATCCAGAATCATGGGCAAGAGTGAAGTATCTCAGACAGTTACCGCAGAAAAACAAAATAAACCCGAAGAAAATAACATTTATCAGGAAGTATTGGGTAAACGAAAACAACCATCACTTGAGCTTTCTGAAAAAGAAACTGTCAAAAATGACAAGGGTGCACCTGACAAAAACCAGGAAAGAAAACATTACACTTACAGCGAAGCATTGGAAAAGTCAACAGCTTATTTTGATGGCGATAGCCTTGCAGCAGGTGTATGGGTAAACAAATATGCTCTGAAAGACTCACAGGGAAACATTTACGAACTCACTCCTGACGACATGCACTGGCGAATAGCCAGGGAGATTGCCCGAATAGAAAAGAAATACCCCAACCCCATGTCGGAAGAGAAGGTATTTTCTTTACTGGAAAAATTCAAATATATTGTACCACAGGGCAGTCCCATGGCTGGTATTGGCAATCCCTTCCAAATCGGCTCCCTCTCCAATTGCTTTGTCATCGGGAACAGAAATGCAGACTCTTATGGAGGGATCATGAAAGTAGACGAAGAGCAGGTGCAGTTGATGAAAAGGCGCGGTGGAGTGGGCCACGACCTATCACATATCAGACCCAAAGGGAGTCCCGTTAAAAACAGTGCCCTTACCTCCACAGGCCTGGTCCCTTTCATGGAGCGTTATTCCAACTCAACCCGTGAAGTAGCACAAGACGGCAGGCGGGGAGCTCTCATGCTTAGCGTATCCATCACTCACCCCGATTCTGGTGGTTTTATCAACGCTAAACTGGAGGAAGGAAAAGTTACCGGTGCCAATGTTTCGGTAAAAATTACCGACGACTTCATGCACTCTGTTTTAGCCAACAAACCCTTTACCCAGCAATACCCTATCAATGCGGAAAACCCAAGTTATACCAAAGATATAGATGCCCAGGAGCTCTGGAATAAAATCGTACACAACGCCTGGCGTTCGGCCGAACCGGGGATCCTCTTCTGGGACACAGTAATCCGTGAATCCATACCGGATTGTTATGCTGATTTGGGTTTCACCACAGTTTCGACCAATCCATGTGGCGAAATTCCTTTGTGCCCTTATGACAGCTGCCGTCTTCTAGCTATNAACCTGTTTTCTTATGTGAAAAACCCTTTTACCCCTGAGGCAAGTTTTAACTTTGAGCTCTTTGAAGAACACGTCCATTATGCGCAACGCATCATGGACGACATTATCGACCTTGAGATTGAAAAAATAGATGCCATCCTGGCCAAAATCAAAGCTGACCCTGAAGATCAGGAAGTAAAAAAAGTGGAACTGGATCTCTGGACAAAAATTCGTCAAAAGTGTATCCAGGGGCGGCGTACAGGAGTGGGCATCACTGCTGAAGGAGACATGATTGCAGCCCTGGGATATCGCTATGGCACCCAGGATGCCTCAGATTTTTCTGTAAAAATTCACCGAACCCTGGCTGTTGAAGCATACCGCTCTTCTGCTGTCATGGCAGGAGAAAGAGGTTCTTTTGAAGTGTACGATCACCAACGGGAAAAGAATAATCCATTCCTTAACAGGCTTTTTGAAGCTGACCCCACCCTCAAAGAAACGATGATGGAAAATGGACGAAGAAACATCGCCCTGCTTACCATTGCTCCAACGGGTAGTGTTTCCATCCTAACCCAAACCACATCGGGCATCGAACCGGTTTTTATGGTTTCCTACAAAAGAAGAAGAAAGGTAAACCCCAGTGATAAAAACGTACGGGTTGACTTTGTGGATGAAGTGGGAGACCATTGGGAAGAGTATAATGTATTCCACCATAAATTTGAAGATTGGCTGAAAATCAATGGTTATGATGTGGCACAGGTTAAGCTTATGAACCAGGAGGATTTGGAACAGGTCATAGCCAAGTCTCCCTATTACAAAGCCACTGCCAACGATGTGGACTGGGTAGCCAAGGTGTCTATGCAGGGTGCAGTACAAAAATGGGTTGATCACTCCATCAGTGTTACCGTTAATATACCCAATAACGTGAGTGAAGAACTGGTTGGAGAAATTTACAAAACAGCCTGGGAAAGTGGCTGTAAAGGAGTAACGGTTTACCGCGACGGTTCCCGCTCCGGTGTTTTGGTCAGTGATAACAAAAAAGAAGACAAAAACGAGTTTAAAGAAACAACAGCCCCAAAAAGACCCAAAGTACTTGATGCCGAAATAGTTCGGTTTAACAACAATGCCGAAAAATGGGTAGCGGTTGTGGGTATCCTCAACGACCGCCCCTATGAAATTTTTACAGGTAAGGCAGAAGGATTTTACCTACCCCCTTATGTGGAGAAAGGGCGCGTAATAAAAAACAAGCTCTCCTCCGGAGAAAAACGCTACGACTTCCAGTTTGATGACCTGGATGGTTATAAAGTAACCATTGAGGGCCTTTCCAGAAGTTTTAACAAAGAATACTGGAACTATGCAAAACTTATCTCGGGTATTCTTCGTCACGGCATGCCTTTGCCCTCAGTGGTGGATGTAATTGAAGATATGAACCTGAGCGGCGACAACCTTCACACCTGGAAAAATGGTGTGGTTAGGGGACTCAAACGTTTCATCCCCGATGGCACCAAAGCCCAGGGAAGGGCATGTAAAACCTGCAAGCAGGAATCAGTAATATACCAGGAGGGATGCCTGATTTGTACCCACTGTGGAGAAAGCAAGTGCGGATAAATCGTAAAATTTAAAATAAGAAGATTACCGGCAAAATATACCTCCAAAAATTGTTGCCTTTTCATAATTTCATTGGCCTGAATTATGACCCGGACCCCGCTGCTAACAACAGCGGGGTCTTTTTTCAAACAAACAATTATCAACTTAAAAAATTATAAAAGAATCCTTTTTGAACCTTCAGCCACAGAGGTTTGTTTACTTTTGTTATGCATAGTTTATAGTAGGTGAAAGTGCCAACAATCTCATGGAAAGGACACAAAACATAAAAAAAATCATTCTCCTGGCAACATTGCCATTTGTCCTTTGGTTGTTTTTCAATCAAATTGCTTTTTGGCATTACCACATCCTGGATAACGGGATGGTTGTAGAACACGCCCACCCATTTACCAACAGCACCCAACCAGGCACCCCTTACCAAAATCACCACCACACCGATTTTGAGCACACCTTGCTGGCACAGCTCAGTAATCTTGTAGGCCTGCTGGTCTTTTTACTGGTTGTGGGTGCATTAACATCAAAACTATCACAACCTCTGCCCTGTAGATACCAGGTATCAGTGGTTTCTTCAGAGTATCTTAAAATCCACAGGTTACGTGGCCCCCCTCAGCACAGCTGAACTTTTCAGCCCGCACTACACACTACACCATTCAACTTTTTTAATTTGTCTGGCTTTTTGTCTTTGCCCGTGAAGAAACATCACAGCTGTCATAGTGTGTCTTTTGAACAAACCCCAAAACTAAAAATCAATGAATATTAATCCCTATTCTATATATTGAGGGATCTTTTAACACCTAAATAAATTGTAAAATGACTAATAAAAATATTTTAATTGCAATCATAACGCTAATCGTATCAACCCCTTTATCTCTATTTTCTACAAATTATGAAATCCCTGAAACCCAGCGGCCACCAACAGATGCAAATGTTTTTGGCCATGTTGTTGATGCCGAAACAGGGGAGCACCTCCCTTTTGTAAATATTATCATAAAGGGAACCCGCATTGGTACTATAACCGATGCCAGCGGGCATTATATTCTGACCCATTTACCTGAAGGGACCCACACCTTGGTTGCCCAAAGCATGGGATATGCCAAAGGAATGGCAGAGTTTGAAGCCATAGAGGATAAAACTATTGAAGTAGATATCAAACTGTCACCCACGGGCATCAACCTGGAAGAAGTCGTGCTGACATCTTCACCCACAGCCAGTGGTTTCCGCTATCAGCCCGATGATGTTTTTACAGGGGAAAAGCTTCAGCGACGCAGCGAGCCCACCTTCGGAGAAATGCTCAACGGGCAGCCCGGAGTAGCCATGCGCAGCTTTGGCTCAGCTCCTGCCAGGCCGGTTATCCGGGGCATGGATGGTGACCGTATACTGATACTTGAAAATGGAGAACGTATGGGTGACATATCTGAAACATCAGCAGACCATGCCATCTCCCTTGACCCTTTGGCGGCCAGCCGCCTGGAAATAGTGAGGGGCCCCGCCAGCCTGCTCTATGGCTCCAGTGCCCTGGGTGGTGTAATCAACCTGATGACCACAGACATCCCTGACCAGTGGGACACTGGCTTAACCGGCGTTATCAGCGGACAGGGTGCCACCATGAATAATATGGGAGCCGGATTTGGCCGGGCAACCTACGGCAATGAAACATGGGCCACCACAGCCCGTTTTGCCATGCGACAGACTGGAAACATCCAAACACCCAACGGTGAACTCCCCCAAACCTCTATGCATAACTACGATGGGGCATTTGGCCTTGGCATCAACCGCAACAACCTCAACGGTGGCCTCAGCTTTTCGGTTTCCGACCAAACTTTTGAAATACCTGAAGAGCTGGACGATCCTGACGAAACGGTGGAAATCAGGGCACGAAGACTGTCCATGCAGGGCAGGTTTGGCCTTGACCTCAACGGAAGTTTCTTTGACCAGGCACAGTGGCGGTTTAATGCTTCCAATTTTTTCCAACAGGAAGTGGAAATGGAGATTGAAGATGACGGAACTGTTGATGAAGATATTGATCTGGAATACGACCAGAATGCCTTGAGCTCTACACTCACCCTGCAGCATAAACCAAGAGGTGTTTTTGCCAGGGGTGCCATGGGTTTGAACTTTTTGGCACAAAGGGTTGACGTGGGTGGAGATGAAGCTTACACACCAGGTGAACAACGATTTTCCATTGCAGCATTTACTTTCCAGGAAATACCCTTGTCAAATGTTTTACGCCTGCAGTTTGGTGTAAGATTTGATTTTCAAAACTCAAAAGCCCTTAGCAATGAACTTTTTCCTGATATAAGCCTTAGCCGGAACACCGTCAATTACTCGGGCTCGTTGGGTTTGAACATACGCCCCTCGGAAGGAGTGGAAGTGGGTGGACAGTTTGCACGTTCACATCGAAATCCGATCATTGAAGAACTTTTTGCCGATGGACCCCACCTGGGTGCAGGCGTTTATGAGATTGGAAACCCCAACCTGGATGACGAAGTTGGACACGGTGGGGACCTTTTTATCCGTATAAACAGAGGCTTTCTTGAGCTGGAAGCGGCTACTTTTATCAATGACTTTTCCAACTATATTGTTTTTGAACCCCTTGGAATTATCCATGAAGAATCAGGATACCAGAAGTTTGAATACAGAGAAGGACAAGCCAGACTTTACGGAGGAGAAGTATCAGCAGGGTTCCTGCTGGCCCGGGGACTTACCCTGCAAACAAGTATAGACTACGTACGGGGGCGCAGGATTATCGAAAACGGTTCGAACGAAAGCCTCCCCTTTATTCCTCCCTTCAGGTTCAATAATCAGATTGAGTATGATTTTGACAGAGCCTGGGTAGGGGCCAGCTTCCAGGCGGTAGCCAAACAAGACCAGGTGGCCCCCGAAGAGGAGATTACCGATGGGTACAATTTACTGGGTTTCCAGGCAGGATACAGGATCGACTTCAACGGAAGGCATGTTATTATTTTCAGAGTAGACAATGCCCTCAATGAAACATACAGGGATCACCTTTCACGAATTGAAGACCGCAATTTTGTTATGCCGGGCAGAAACTTCAACCTTACTTACAGGTGGTTCTTTTAAACAACCAGTTTTATAACGATTATAACAAACTCAAACCCCGGTGGATTTATTCTCTTCCGGGTTTTTTTGGCTCCTAACAGCCTTATTATTCAATATAACCAGAATGTAACCTGGTCTTTAAATAATTTTACAGCATTTTTTACTCTTTTCTTTATGGCTATGTTATCCACACATTTTGTTATAAACGTAGGAATTGATAAGTGCTTTCTGCAATACTAGCCAATCTTTTTGTAATTTTGGTCAGAAAAAGAGCTGGCAAAAACCACCAACCCAGCTGTGTATACAATAAAGTGCCCCGGAACGGGTTATTCTAATATGCTTTTTTACAAAACCCTACGCGTTTAAATCCCAAAATGAAACAATTCAACTTCAGGCCATTCCGTACTTTTAACTATACCCTGCTTTCCTGGGCATTAAGTCTTTTCGTTTTTGATGCCACTGGACAATCCGATATCTCCATTGGAGCATGGCGCCATCACCTGCCCAACAACACAGTTGTATCGCTGGCTGAAACACCTGGAAAAATATATGCCGCCACGCCCTATGGGCTGCTGGAATACGACAAAGAATACAACAGCATAAAAAAGTTTGACAAAATTAGCGGTCTTTCAGGGTTTGGCATCAATGTTATCCATTATGTTGAAGAAATGGATCTGCTGATAATGGGGTATCAAAACGGCACCATTGATGTAAAATCAGGGAACCAGTTTTTCAGCCTGCCAGATATACGCCAGGCCAATATTCTGGGGTCCAAAAGCATCAACAACATTTTTGTGGAGGGTAACAGGGCATGGCTGGCTTGTGACTTTGGCATTGTGGTGCTCGACCTCAATGAGTTTGTCATTACGGACACCTGGTTTATAGGCCCCGATGGCAGTATGCTCAATGTATACGATATTATAAAAACGGGAAACACTTTTTTTGCTGCCTCGGAAGCGGGATTGCTAAAGGCACCTGAAGACGCTCCCAACCTGGCCGATTTCCAATACTGGCAACAGGTTGAGGAACTACCCCATCCCTGGGGAACCTACAATATTGTCACCAGGCACAACAATGTTTTATTGGCAAACTTTTCCACCGAAGAATCTGATACTATCTATGCATATGATGGTGATACCTGGGAGGTTTTCAACCCTATTGGTGATAATAGTTTCTACCAGGAAAAAACCAACATCAGATCAATGAATGATTTCCTGGTGGTCACTTCTTACCGGGAGGTGCAGGTTTTTGATGAAAATCTGACACTTGTCACAGATATTTCCTACGTTTCTGATCTCACCCTCAGAGCCTGGGATGCTATTGTGGATGCCGACAATATATTATGGCTGGCAGATGGGCGCTCCGGACTGGTGAAAGCAGGCTTACAAGGCAATTATGAATCNATNATATTAAGAGGNCCNCCCAACGAAATGTCATTTGGGCTGGCACACAACCAAAGCACCTTATGGGTAGCTCCCGGAGCCATCATCGGGGGGTGGCAAAACACCTGGAACGACCGGGGTGTTTACCTCTACGACGGAAAACAGTGGGACCAATTCAGCCGAAATGAATTCCCGCAACTATCACCCGTACGCGATATACACCAGATAACACCTCATCATCAGAACAAAAACCGGGTGTTTGCATCAGCATGGAGAGGAGGTATCGTGGAGTTTGATATGCACGATGGCCTTATTGAGATTTACAACGAAGAAAACAGCACCCTGCAAATACGGACAGGAGCGGAGGATTTTGTGAGGGTTGGCGGATCTGCCTGGGACAGCCGGGGAAATCTGTGGGTAAGCAACTCGGATGCCGAACATTTTATTTCGGTTAAAAAACCCAATGGAGACTGGATGTCTTATCCTCACAACGGGTTCGTATCAGGTAATGAAACTCTGGGGCACGTAGTGGTAGACAATGCCGATCAAAAGTGGGTGGCTATGCCCCGTGGCGGGGGAATACTGGTGTTTAAGGAAGAAACCACCGACCACAATGAGGTGTTTGACATACGCAAACTAACCACCCAGGAGGGCAACGGCTCTCTGCCAAGCACCCGCGTAACCACACTGGCAAAAGACAAGGATGGCTATATTTGGGTAGCCACCAATGAAGGGGTAGTGGTGTTCTACTCCCCTCACCTGGCATTACGGGGTGATGCTTTTAATGCACAAACCATTATCGTGGAGCAGGATGGCTTTGCGGGCAGGTTGTTTGAAAACGATATGGTAAATACCATCTTTGTGGACGGCTCCAATAAAAAATGGTTTGGCACCCGTAGCTCAGGGGCGTTTCTCCTCTCGCCCGATGGCCGTGAGACCATCTCACATTTCAATACCGACAACAGCCCACTTCCATCCAACAACATCCTCGACATATCAGTGGATCCCCAAACCGGGGAAGTGTTTTTTGCCACAGACCAGGGGCTAGCTGCATACCGCGGTTATGCCACCGAGGGTGAGCGGCAACACACTGATGTATACGCTTACCCCAACCCGGTCAGACCCGGCTACTCAGGCTACATTGCGGTGAAAGGGCTGGTTTCCAATGCCCGGGTTAAAATTACCGATATCAACGGCAACCTGGTCCATGACGGATATGCCGAAGGGGGGCAAATGGTTTGGGATGGTAAAAACTTAAGTGGGAAAAAACCGGGAACAGGAGTCTACCTGGTATTCTCAACCGACCCCCAGGGAGAAGAAACCATGGTAACCAAAATATTGTTTATCCGGTAAAACATCACCAGCCATGATTCAGCAAACCCGGGGTATTGTTCTGCACAGCTTTAAATACGGAGAATCGGGCATGATTGCCAGGGTATTAACCCAAAACCTGGGTCTGCAGTCTTACCTGGTGCAGGGTATGCGTAAAAGCAAATCGAGGATAAAACCCAACCTCTTTCAACCTTTGACCATCGTTGACCTGGTGGTTTATCACAAAAACAGGGAAGGCCTGCAAAGAATCAAAGAGATACGCTGCTCACACCCATCTCAGTCCATCACCACAGACATCAGCAAAACATCTATAGCGGTTTTTATCAGTGAAATGTTACTAAATGCTTTCAGTCGCCAGGAAATGAATCCCGAGGCTTTTGATTTTATTTTTAAAGCTATCTTAAAACTTGAAAGCCTGCAGGAGAATATGGCGGATTTTCATATCATCTTTTTACTGGAGATGAGCAGGTTTCTGGGGTTTTTCCCGGGGAAAAATTTCTCATCACAAAACTGTTATTTCAATCTGAGGGAAGGGCTCTATCAAAATGGCTTTGACGACCCGGCCCACTGTTTGGATAGAGAAGAAAGTAACTATTTTTTCCAGTTGTCTTCAGCAAATATTGCCGACTACCACGCCATGCAAATACCGGCAGAGGTCAGAAAAAGCCTTGTCCATAAAACCATTGACTATTACCGGTTTCACATGGAGGGATTCAGAGATGTTCGATCGCTGAAGGTTCTGGAAAGTGTATTTAATTAGAAAATAATTTAGTTAATTCATTGGTCTGATGCCTGTCCCGCCTAATGCGGAGAACTTGCATGGCCTTACTTTATTCGCAAAATACATTTATATGGGTGCTCATGAGCTCACTTCGTTCGGTTCATCTTCTTTTGAAAGCACAGTGCTCATGCAAGTTTCATTAAACAAACCCGGGAATCTCCCTGGCAGTCAGAAAAAAAATTCATTGAACTCATAATTATTTGTTAGTATGTTTACCCATACATTAAAAAATTTAGCAGTAAAAACCCAGACACCACTGAAACTAACCTGGTCGTTTTTTGCCATCCTCGTTATAATTCGTTTCATGGAAATGCTTTCGATTAACACCAGTCTTGATACAACAGATATATCCAACTACCTGGCCGGAGTGCAGTTCGACTTTCTGTTTGCCTCCATTACAGGAGTCTTTTTGATCGCCTTATTTGCTTTACTTTCCCAAAAATTTCACAACCTGGGAGTGGGCTTATCGGTTTTTGCCATAGTAGTGGGAGCTATGCTCACCTGGTCTTTGTCGGAATATTTTATCACGACCCAAATCCCCCTGGACCATTCCATTTTTGTTTACCCGTTAAATGAAGTTTTGCATATTACCAGTTCTTCGGTTAGCTTCAGCTATGCAATGATGTTAAAGGGTTTGTTTGTCGCGGGGGTTTCTATTGCAACCCCCCTGTTTTTGCTAAAAAAAATCAAACTTAAAAATACTTCGATGCTGGTGGGCGCTGCCCCCATACTTTTGTTCCTGTTGATTTTCAACAATATTACCCCCGACATCGCCCGTTTTGAAAGAAATCGCGGATTTTATCAACAAATCAATAAAACCACCTTTTTCGCCAAGTCCATTCTCTTTCATTTGGGTAAAGATGAAATTGAAAACATGGATAACATAAACTATATTACCAGAGAGTATCATGAACTCAGGAGCGATTTGCGGTTTAAGGATGCCAATTACCCGTTTATGAGAAAACATGACGAGGAAGATGTACTGGGAGAATATTTTGAGTTCAGTGAGGACAAACCCAATATTGTTTTTATTATTGTGGAAAACCTGTCACGGGGGTTTTCAGGGCCCGGCGCCCACTGGGGCAGCTTTACCCCTTTCCTGGACTCTTTGGCTGATCACAGCTTGTACTGGACTCATTTTTTGGCTACCTCAGAAAGGACTTTTAATGTACTCCCCTCAGCACTGGGTTCATTGCCTTATGCCGACAAAGGGTTTATGACACTCATAGAAGAACAGAAAGCATACCCTGATTTTGTTTCACTCAACGATATATTGGNCCGGGCAGGTTACTTCCGCTCTTTTTTCTACGGAGGATGGAGTTACTTTGATTTCATGAGTGTTTTTTTAGAAGCGGCCGGGCTGGATTACATGCTGGATGAGCTGGGTTTCGGAGAATCCTTTGAAAAAATGCCTGAGCTGGACGAAGGCTACTCCTGGGGCTACCCCGATCACGCCCTTTTTGAACGCTCCATGAAGAGCATCGATTCGCTGAATACCCAGCCCCGGTTTGACCTGTTTCTTACACTATCCATGCATGAGCC
>SL_3KL_010_SEDDRAFT_10004378_pt1 | contig 12764 bp, 11 predicted proteins | sample SodLakKL_010_SED_2_FD_10381 | JGI IMG/M metagenome (IMG submission 10381)
AAATAGGAACCGATTCCCGGGATGGTAAAGATTCGCTCAATGACCACCGAGCCGGTCAGAATGGCGGCTGCGGCCGGACCGAGATACGAAATGACCGGCAACAGCGCGGGTTTGAGCGCATGGTGGATCAGAACCTCTTTTTCCGGCATGCCCTTGGCGCGCGCGGTGCGAATGAAACTCGAATGCAGCACTTCGATCATGGACCCGCGAGTAATGCGGGCCACGTAGGCAATCATTGGCAAGGCCAGGGTAATGACCGGCAAGGCCATGCGCGAAAAACTGTATTCCCAGCCACCGGCCGGCAGCCAGCCCAGGGTAATGGCGAACAGCAGAATCAGTAATGGAGCCATGACGAAGTTCGGGATCGAAATGCCGATCATGGCAAATCCCATCACGGTGTAATCCGACGGTCGATTTTGCCGCCAGGCCGCCCAAACCCCGATCGGAATTCCAATCACCAAGGCCAGGATCAGCGCCAGTATCCCCAGGGTGAACGAAATCGGTGCGCCCTGGATGATCAAGTCATTGACCGTCCAGTCCAGATAATGAAAAGACGGACCGAAATCCAGCCGCAGGATCTGCCAAAGATAACGTCCATACTGCATCACCAGTGGCTCATCGAGATGGTACTTGGCGGCCAGATTCGCCTCGATCTCCGGCGGCAGGCCCCGCTCCGAATCAAACGGTCCGCCCGGCGCGATCCGTATCATGAAAAACGCCACGGTAATCAGCAGCAGCAGCGTGGGGATCGCCGAGGCCAGGCGTTTGAGGGAGTATCTCAGCATGGGGTGGCAATCCTGCGGATTGCCGGGGAGACGGAAGACGGAAGACGGAAGACGACCGGAGAAGTATTCAGCCGCCGGAGACTGATTTGCTCTTCCGTCTCCCGTCTCCCGTCTCCCGTCTCCCCGGCTTCACCGTCAGTCTCTCCTGTCCGCTCTTCCGGCTCACTGCCCTTTTCCCGCACCAAGTACATGTACCGAGTCAAGTGATAATCCATGATGTTTTCTTCCCAGCCCTGCAGGCGCGGATCGACCAGGCGTTTGGAGACGTAGATGAAGGTCGGCAGGATGACCTGGTCGGCCAGCAGCATGCGTTCGGCCTCGCGCATCAGGTTGCGGCGCATGGACGGGATGCGTTCGGCGGCGATCTGCTCGAGCAAACGGTCATAACGCGGGTTGTTGTAACCGGCGTCATTGCGCCCATGGCCGGAGTGAAACAGCTCCAGGAAGGTGAACGCATCCTGGTAATCACCGATCCAGCCGGCCCGGAACACCTGGGTGACCCGACGCTGGGCCCGGTTTTGCAGGAACACCCGGAATTCCTCGTTCACCAGCCGGGTCCGAACGCCCAGGGTCTGCTTCCACATGGCCGCAACCGCCACGGCAATCTTGCGATGGTTTTCCGAGGTGTTGTAACGAAGTTCAACGGTCAGTGGATCCGACTCGGAATAGCCGGCACGCTGGTAGAGTCGGCGCGCCTCCTCCTCGCGCTCGGCCTGAGTCCACTCGGCATATTCGGGGACCGGCGGCTCATAATCGGGCAGGCCCGGCGGGATCAGATTGAAGGTCGGAATTTCGCCAAACTGGCTGACCCGCTCGGTAATGATGTCGCGATCGATCGCCAGGTTGAGAGCGCGGCGAAGGTCGAGGTTGTCACGAAACGGTTCGCGGGTCAGATTGAATGAGAAGAAATAGGTGCCGAACCACGGGGCGACCATCAACGCTTCATCGAGGTTGCGCTTGAGCCAGCGAAACTGGTTGCTGGGCACCTGGTAGGTCCATTGCAAGTCCCCGGCACGGAAACGGTTGAACTCGGTGTTCTCGTCCTCGAAAGGATAATAAATGACTCGTTCAATGACGACTTGATCCGCCTCGCGAAAATGCAGATTCCTGGCCAGCTCGATGCGTGAACGCACTTGCCAGTCAGTCAATACATACGCGCCGTTGGACACCAGATTTCCAGGACGCATGTGGGCGCTGCCATGCGTCTCGAAGCTTTCCCGGTGGACGGGAAAAGTGGTGGGATGAGTCAGGAGGCCCAGAAAATAGGGCGTTGGATCATCCAGTTGTACCTGGAAAGTCGTCTCGTTCAGTGCGCTGACGCCGAGCTCTTCCGGTGGCAGCTCGCCGGCGAAAATGGCTTCGGCATTGACCACCGGTGCCAGCATGCGCCCGTAGGTCGCGGCGGTTTCCGGGTTGACCACACGCCGCCAGGACCAGACAAAATCATCGGCCGTGACCGGTTGACCGTTGCTCCAGCTTCCGGCCGGGTCGAGATAAAAGGTATAGGTCAGCCCGTCACGGCTGATGTCCCAGTGAATCGCAGCACCGGGAATGATGCGCCCATCCGGAGCCGTTGTGGTCAGGCCTTCGAACAGATCGCGCAGGATATTGGCCGTCGGCACGCCTTCGGCCAGGTGCGGGTCCAGAGTTTGCGGCTCCTCGCCATTGCCACGATGCAGGGTCTGGTCGCTCGCCAGTGCTTCCGGAAGCGGCCGGCCATCGGCATCCAACGCCACTGTCACCGGAATCGGCAATCGCGGCTTGGTCGGCTCTCCGACACCGTCATCACCCTGGCAGGCGGCCAGCAGCATGACCAGCACGACAATTGCCCAGAGCCTCATGGCGGTGTTGGATGCTTGCACTTTGAGCTGAACCATTCTGGAGTCATGGTAGTACATCAGGGTCGTCGCTTGCCAAGTGATGATTTTGACATGCAGCTTGACGGCCAAAGGGCGATAATTGACTCACATTCTAGCGCCGAGTTCCTCAAGTGACCCCAGACCATCGCATCACTGACAAGCGCGAACTGACCGCCTGGCTGGAATCAGGCGCGCGACCCAAGTCCGAATGGCGCATTGGCACCGAGCACGAGAAGTTCGGCTTCTGCACCGAATCGTTCCAGCCATTGCCCTACGGCGGAGAACGTGGCATCAGGGCCATGCTTGAGGGGCTGGCCCGCGAATTCAACTGGCAAACCATCACCGAAGATGACCAACCCATTGCACTGAAAAAGGACGGCTGCTCGATCACGCTGGAGCCAGGCGGTCAGCTAGAGCTGTCCGGCGACTTGCTGGACGATCTTCATCAGACCTGCAACGAGGTCAATACCCACCTGGCAGAGGTCCGGGCCGTGGCCGAGCCGCTTGGCATCGGATTCATCGGCATGGGCTTTCACCCGACGGCCCGGCGTGAGGACATCGAGTGGATGCCCAAGGCCCGCTACGTGATCATGCGCAATTACATGCCGAAAGTTGGACAACTCGGCCATGACATGATGAAGCGCACCTGCACCGTTCAAGTCAACCTGGATTTTTCCAGCGAGGCCGACATGGTCGCCAAGTTTCGCGCCTCGCTGGCGCTGCAACCGATCGCCACCGCCTTGTTCGCCAATTCGCCGTTTCTCGAAGGCAAGCCCAGCGGTTTTCTGAGTTATCGCAGTCAGGTCTGGAATGATACCGACCCGGACCGCACCGGCATGCTGCCCTGGGTGTTCGAGTCCGGCATGGGCTTCGAACGTTATGTCGACTGGATGCTGGATGTACCGATGTATTTCGTGCGCCGCGAAGGCCGCTACATCGACATGGCTGGTCAATCCTTTCGCGATTTTCTGGCCGGTCGCCTGCCGGGGCTGGAAGGAGAATTCCCGACCCTGTCGGACTGGGAAGATCACCTGACCACGGCTTTTCCCGAGGTGCGCCTGAAGCGCTTTCTGGAAATGCGCGGGGCCGACGGCGGCCCGTGGCGGCGCCTGTGTGCCCTGCCGGCTTTCTGGGTCGGTCTGCTTTACGATTCCGACAGCCTGGCCGAGTGCCTGGAGATCTCTTCCTCATGGACTCTCGAGGAGCGTCAGAAATTGCGCCAGGATGTGGCCCGGCTGGGCCTGAAGGCAAGAATCGGCAAGCACACCGTGCGCGAACTCGCTCGGCAACTGCTGACTCTGGCGCGCAGAGGTCTGGCCCGCCGAGCCCGGCTGAATGGCGCCGGCGACCACGAGGCCGGCTTTCTCAACTCCCTGGAAGAAATCGTCGACCGCGGCACCACCCCGGCCGAAGTCAAACTGGCCGCATTCGAAAGCCGCTGGAAAGGCGATATCAGCCAGCTCTTTCGCGAATTTGCCTATTGAGAATCACAACGAAAACCCATTCACCACAGAGGCACCGAGTACACAGAGGGTGTTTAAGGGGGCGGGGCGACGAGTCGCCTTGCCCGGGGCCGCGCTCGAGGTGAACGGCTTGGGCGATTCTTTGAGTCCAGGGGCGTTCTGGTGCGTGTCGAATTGCGCTTGATCCAATGGATAGGGGATTGTCTTTAGTGGGATTCTCGGGTGCTCGAAGACCGGATGGATTGTGCCCGCTCCCGTCACCTCGACCACGGCCCCGGTCAAGCCCACTCGTCGCTTGTCGGGTAGGAGTTGGTTGATGATGGAGCTTGAACGAAGCCCCCGCTTGACTTTCAATCTACTCCTACCTGTCGCATTGGGTGGTATTTGACCGATCACGGACTGACCGGGTGCGGCGGCGGGTAGAAAGTTCTTCCCGGACCATCCATGCCACCCACCGCTGGATCGAAGTCAATCCGCATGCATATGGCAACTCGCAGAAGTTACCGACCCCAAGGCTACCAAACTGGAACTCATCGACTGAACCGTTCACCCGGTCAGTCCGTGAGCGGTCGGATGCCACCCGATGCTTTTCCTCACCCTCCTACCCTGCCAAGGTCCGGGCCAACGCACCCCGCCCACGGCCGATCGGTTAAAGTCATTCCAGGATCAAGGCAGGTTACGAAGGAGCCCAGCTGATGTACACCCTGACCGTGCGTGATCACTTCATGATTGCCCACAGTTTCGATGGCGAGGTATTTGGCCCGGCACAGCGTCTGCACGGGGCGACCTACGTCGTCGATGCCGCCTTTCAGCGTCCCGAACTGGATGACGATGACCTGGTGGTCGATATCGGCCTGGCCGGCAAGGTCCTTGGCGAGATCCTGGCCGAGTTCAATTACAGAAACCTCGACGAGATCGAGTCCTTTCGGGGGCGCAATACCACCACCGAATTCATGGCCGGTGTGATTTTCAAGCGTCTGGCCACAGCCATCCAGGACGGTCGACTGGGTGAGGCCGGCAAGGGGCTGACCCGTTTGAAGGTTTCCCTGAAGGAGTCGCATCTGGCCTGGGCCAGCTTCGAGGACGATCTTTGAGCTTGGAGCTGACCCTGATTGTCCCGGGCGATCCCGCCCAGCGCACCGGCGGCTACCTCTACGATGCTCGCATCGTTTCCGAACTCAAGGCGCAGGGCTGGAGCGTCGAAGTCATTGGCCTGGATGGGCAATTTCCGATCGTTGACTCGAAGGCCCGCGAACACATGGACCACACACTGGAAAATCTGCCGGAAGGCGCCCGCGTGGTGATCGATGGACTGGCCCTGGGCGGACTGCCCGAGGTGATCAAGGCGCATGCAAATCGGCTGGACCTGACCGCACTAGTGCACCACCCGGTGACTGACGAAACCGGTCTGTCCCAGGCGCTGCAGATCCGACTGCTGATCAGCGAGCGGGAGGCGCTGGATGCTTGCCGTCGGGTGATCGTGACCAGCCCTTTCACCGCCCGTCGACTGCGCGAACTCGATCTTTGCCGACGAGATCCCGTCGTCATCGAACCCGGCGTCGACCTCGCAGAATTGGCCGAAGCCGTCACTGGGCGTCTTCAGGGACGCGAAACCGACCCAGCCGAACAACTTTTGTGCGTGGCCAGCCTGACACCTCGCAAGGGTCAGGATTTACTGGTCCAGGCGCTGGCCAGGCTTTCAGATCGACAGTGGCATTGCGCACTGGCTGGATCGGATCAGCGCGACCCTAAGTTTGCCAGCCAGGTGAAAGACCTGATCCGGGAATATGGACTTGAAGACCGGGTCGAACTGACGGGTGAACTCGATGAGCATCAATTAAGAGCGCGTTATCAGCAGGCTTCTGTGTGCGTGCTGCCTTCTCACTATGAGGGCTACGGCATGGTGGTCACCGAAGCGCTGGCCCGCGGCCTGCCGTTGCTGGCCACCACCGGTGGCGCGCTGGCCGATACCGTGCCGAGCCAGGCTGCCCTGAAAATTCCACCAGGCGATGTTGATGCCCTGTATGTAGCGCTGGAACGGTGGCTGGATGATCCGGCACTTCGACAACGATTGACCCGACAAGCCGTTGCCGCGCGCGACCATCTTGCAGAGTGGTCACAAACCGGTAAGTGCTTCGCCGATGCCCTGATTTCATGAGCAAGGACAACGGTCACTTCGATGCCGACTGGCTAAGCCTGCGCGAGCCGGCCGATGCCGCCGCCCGTTCGCAAGCCCTGATCGATCGCCTGGATACCTGGCTGGCCGGAATCGATTCCGTGCGCGTAATCGACCTGGGCGCCGGCCACGGCAGCAACCTGCGCTACATGGCCCCGCGCCTGTCCGGACGCCAGCACTGGTTGCTGGTTGATCATGACCCGAACCTGCTCGATCATGCCACCGGCCATCGGCCACTCCAAAGCCGCGAAGGCCAACCGGTTTCGCTGCAATGCCGAACGGGCAATCTGAAAGAACTGGCCAGCCTGGACCTGCCCCGGCCGGATGTGCTGAGCGCGAGTGCCTTGCTGGATCTGTGTTCGCGCCGATGGATCGAAACGCTGATTGAGCGCATGGCGGGCTGGCGCTGTGCCGGACTGTTCAGCCTGAATGTGAATGGACGGCGTTTTTTCGTCGATCACGATGAACAGGAGATCGTCAATCGCGACGATGGGCAAATGGCTGCCTGGTTCAACGATCATCAGCGTCAGGCCAAGGGGCTGGGGCGGGCGCTGGGCCCGGATGCCGTGTCCGTGCTGGCCGCCGAGTTGCAACGGGCCGGATTCCAGGTTTTTCAGGAATCGACGCCATGGCACTGTCCAGCCGGTGCCGCCCACACCTCAGCTTTGGCCCGTGCGTTGGTCGATGGCTGGCGACTGGCAGCCCTGGAAATCGCACCCGGACACGTTGAGTTCATCGACCGATGGCACCGGGACCGCATGAAATGGTTGAACCAAAACCAGGCCGGCCTGGTGATCGGCCATATCGACCTGCTGGCCGTCCCGGCGTCCCCATGAAGCGCTTGAAACCATGGCTGCGCTGGCTGTTCAGCCTGGCCTTTCTGGCCGCGTTGCTGGCCTGGCTGGAACCGAAGGCCGTTGTCGAACAGATCATTGCCATTGAAGTCAGCTGGCTGCTGGTCGCATTGCTGGTCAGCATGGCGCAGATTCTGCTATCGGCCTGGCGCTGGCGGTTTACGGCGCGACAACTGGAATTGCCGCTCGGCTGGCGACAGGCGATTACCGAGTATTACCTGGCCGGATTCATCAACCAGGTGTTGCCCGGTGGCGTACTCGGCGATGCCTGGCGCGCTCATCGACATGCGCGGGCCAGCGACAGAACCGGCCCGGCCTGGCGGGCAGTGATCATCGAACGCGCCTCGGGCCAACTGGTGGTTGCCGTTGCGGCGTTGGCCATCATCGCGCTCACTCCGACATGGCGAGACGCACTGGCCGGAATGTGGACATCTATCGGCCCGATACCGGTGATCATTGGAATTGCCGTCATCGTTGTTGTGACCCTGCTGCTGACCTGGCGAATGCTGCACCGTTTTCGACCGGAGTTGATTGAGATCTTTCGCAAAGACATCGTACGCGCTCTGCTTGCACCACGCGTGCTGCCGATCCAGACATTGCTTTCGCTGCTGATCGTGTTCAGCTACATGCTGGTTTTTGCACTGACTGCCCGCGGGATCGGCATCGACTTGCCGTTTGGCTGGCTGCTGGCCGTGGCGCTTCCAATCCTGCTGGCCATGCTGATCCCGATCACGGTGGCCGGCTGGGGTTTGAGGGAAGCCACCGCCGCCGCGATCTGGCTGACCATGGGACTACCCGCCGAACAGGGCGTGGCCGTGGCCATGGCTTACGGAGTCGTCATTTTCCTGGCCAGCCTTCCGGGAATTTTGCCACTGGCTGATAAAAGAATATTTTCTCGCGGAGACGCAGAGACTTGGGGGAATAAAGAATGAGGGGTCAGGGGTCAGGGGTCAGGGGTCAGAAAAGGCTAGTGGATCCACTTTGGGGTTCTAGTGCATCGCTACGTCGACGATCAGTTCGTCACCGCAGGGGTAGGCCCGCATACTGCGGCGCGGGACCTGGGACAAGCGTTCGATCACCGGCAGGTTGATGCCGGGGCGACCGGATCCAATCAGCAAGGGCGCGATCAGCAGATGCAGTCGATCCAGTACCCCGGCCTCGATAAAGCGCGAGACGGTGACCCCACCGCCTTCAACCAGGATGCGCCGATATCCGAATTCTTCAAGAAGCCGGATCACGGTGGCCGCTTCGAAACCCTCCTCATTGGTCTCGATCACGACTCGGCGGACATGTTCACCGGCCCGGGCCAGGTTCAACCCGGGCCCGACCAGGTGCAGCGTCGTGGGCAAGTCTGGTCCATCCTCGAACAGCGGCCCTTTCATGGGGACCCGCCCGCTCGGGTCGAGAATGACCCGGACTGGATTCGGCGCATTCACATGGCGCACGGTTAGTTGCGGCTGATCCGCAATTGCAGTACCGGCGCCGATGATGACGGCATCGACCAGGGCACGCAGTCGATGGAGATGCCGGCGGGTGACCTTGTCATTGATGAAATACGAATCACCGCTGGCCGTGGCGATACGCCCGTCCAGGCTCTGGCCAAGTTGTGCCATGCAGAATGAATCCACCGCGGTAACCAGGGGTGCAAGCATATCCAGGACCCGGGAGTGATCCGTTTCGAGTGGACGCGAACAGTGCCAGCGACCACCGGGGAAAAATTCGATCCGCCCCTCGGCTATTCTGCACTCCCAACTGTCCACCGCGGTCCAGTCCTGGCGACTGGCGGCCAGAAGTGCTTTCCAAAGATCGGGGCTCAGATCCATGGCCTCTATCTTACTTGTGGAGACGAGAAAAGAATATTCTCGCGCAGAGACGCAGGGAAAGAGACGAGATGGCTGTAGGTCGGGGCTACTTCCCCGACGGACACCGTCGAATACTTCTCCGTCGCAACGATCGCGTGCCCTTAAACTGATCGAAATTCACGTGAAGCCTCTCTCGATTAGACCGATCGATCGGACTTCGACTCGAATTCGACTTGCTCCGGTGCCTGATTTTGATTCAACCCCACGAACAATCCAGTGGGGGTGAATTCACTCTCGTCCGTCGGCCATGCAAGGCCGACCTACATGGTGGCTTTCACGACTGATCCAGCAACTCATCCAGCAAATGTCCCGAGCGACTGGCCTTTGCATTGAGGTAGCGGCGATTGTGATCGTTGACCTGACCATAAAGGCGATCCTGTCGCGCCACTTCAATGCCGCCATTGGCCAGGGCGGCGATCTTGACCGGATTGTTGGTCAACAGGTGAACCCGGCGAATGTCGAGGTTGTTGAGCATGTCCACGGCCACGCCGTAACGGCGTTCGTCCTCGCCGAAGCCTAGGATGCCATCGGCTTCGACGGTGTCATGTCCTTCGTCCTGCAGGGCATAGGCTCTGAGCTTGTTGGCCAGGCCAATGCCGCGGCCCTCCTGGGCCAGGTACAGCAACACCCCGCCGCCCAGGCCGGCAATGGTCTCGATGGCCGTGCGCAACTGCTCACCGCAGTCGCAACGCAGGCTGGCGAACAAATCGCCGGTCAGACAGGCCGAATGCAATCGAACCGGCACATTTTCGGCCCAGCCCTTGCGCTGGCCGATGACCACGGCCAGATGCTCGCGCAAACCGTCGGGCTCGCGGAACAACACAAATGTTGACTGCACCGATTCAGCCAATGGCACCTTGGCTTCACTGACCCGGCGCAGCATGCCACGAGCATGATCGAAACAATGCTCGGCCTCACGCGCCTCTACCGCCAGCAGCTCACCGGCCCGGACGCGTTGATCCAGTTCGGGGCGCAAGCGCGGGTCGATACGAGCAGTCAGTGCGGCTGGAATGAGCAAGGCACGACGCATCAGCGCCAGCGCAGCGCGTTCACTGGGCCCGGCCGGTCGCGGCGCATGAAACATTTCATTATGGGCCGAACGTGCCGAAATCGCGGCCTGCATCAACTCGGCACTGCCGACTTTGCAATCCGTCACCGGCAAACACGCCGCCGCCACACTGATCGGATAGCCCATGGCGTGCATGCGATGACGACTGACCGTCAGTGCCGGCTCTCCGCCTGCCTGCTCGACCAGCCGGGCAATTCCGGGATCCGTCAGACACTCCAGTGGATAGACCAGAACGCTGTCGCTACCGTGATCATCGATGATCACCGGCAGTCCACGGCGCAAGTCAAAAATGGCGCGTTCGATTTGATGCATTCAAATTTCCAGGCAATGAATAGGATTTACGCTACCCGAGCGGCAAGACAATCATGTGAAACCTGCCCCGCACCCTAACAGATCATTGACTCGATTACCCCGACCACACGCGCTCACCATCCGACCTCCCATTCCCCGGCTTCGGCCAACACCCGGGACAGGAGGTTACCGTAATGGGCCACCAACCGCTTACCCAGTTCAGCGGTCGCCTGACTGGCACGGCCCACCACACCAGCCGGGTTGAGGTCTTCGGCCAACCAGGCCCAGGCGGCTGGATGTTCCGGGCCAAGCACATCGGAACGATGGCTTTCGGCCACTGACGGGAAGTCCCGAACCTGGTCGATACGCACCTGGTCAGGCGCCAGATACAACATAATGGCGGTTTCGGCCTGGCCACCATGGAGACCCTGTCGAAGTTCCTCTGCCGCGATCACTCCCTCGGGCGGGTCGAAACGCAGGTAACTGGCCTTGACCACCAGCAGACCCAGGCGACGACGCAAGTCCAGCGCGGCCAGGGTCATGACGGCATGATTGCCGCCGTGGGCGTTGATCAGCACCAGTCGCTTGATGCCGGCGCGATGAATGCTTTCGCCCACTGAACGGATTACGCCGACCGCTTGATCCGCCGTAAGGCTCAGGGTGCCGGCAAAATTTCCATGCTCGTGGCTGGCGCCAATGGCCAATGACGGCAGCACCAGAAATGGCCGTTTCGGTGACAGGGACTTGAGCGCCGTATCGCGCAGACCCTCGGCAATGATCAGGTCGGTCGCCAACGGCAGGTGCGGGCCATGCTGCTCGATCGCGCCCAGCGCCATCACCGCCACCGGGTCCAGCGCAGCCAGCTTCTCCAGCTCCGGCGAAGTCAGGTCATTCCAGTGAGTAATCATGCATTCAGTGTAGCGCGTCGGGCGTACAGATCACCCGAAGCGATGCCATCTGCACCGGCGTCCAGCCACTCTTTCACAGCGCCTGGTTCGCGCCAGTCGGACCACAGCATGCGACGTTGTTCACCGGCCACAGCGTTGTAGACATAGGCATCCAGCTCTTCAAGTCGATCGACGCAGACGTGAGTCATGTCCAGGGTGGACTGGACAAATTCCACGGACAACGCATTCAGTGGCCGGCTCAGCCCGGCCAATACCTCGGCTTCGTGGCCTTCCACGTCGATCTTGCAGAAATCCGGAAGACCATGCTCGGCGATCAGTTCTTCCAGGGTGGTCACTTCGACCTCGACGTCCTCGCTCCAGCGCACCCGCTCGAATCCCGGGTTGTCCCGGCCGACCTGCTCTCGCCAGGCCCGGTTGAGCGAGGCCACCGAAGGATGCGCGGGGCTCAAGGCCAGGCGGGCCCGTCCCGGTCGAGCGCCCACGGCCTTGTCAATCAGCACCACGCCATCATCGCGACCATGAAAGCGAGTCAACCACTTCATCATGTCCGGCTGCGGGTCAACGGCAACCACCCGGGCGTCCAGCCGGCGAAAGGCGCGGGTGCGATCGCCCAGGTGAGCACCGATATCAAAAACCAATCCATTTTCCGGGACGAAAGGACGATACAGCCTGATGAGCCCAGGCAATCGCCCCGGCCGGCGGTAAATCCACAACGACCGGGCCAGCCCCAGCCAGCGTTTGAGGCCGGACGTGCTCACGTCGGATGTGTCAAGGTACTCATTCAACTTATTGTGCGTGATATCGGGTGAACACCCAACCGTCCTTTTCCAAAATATGGCCCAAGGTCTTGTTCACGGGCCTGATGCTCAACATGCTGCTGATGCTGCCGGCCTGGTGGCGTGATGGGCAGTGGTTCAGTGTCCTGATCATTCCGGAAGCCTGGTTGCTGGTCGCGCTTTTCGCGCTACTGCCGGCCAGAACCTCGACCCGGGTGGCGGCGTGGCTCATCGCTGCAATCTTCGCGCTGGTGGTGATTGCCGCCTTCTTCGACGGCCTGCTGCGCCAGGTACTGAGCCGCGAATTGAATGTCCTTCTCGACCCGCTGATGTTGCAAGCCGGATTTCACCTGATCGACGGGAGTCTGGGACGATGGGCCGCGATCCTGGCTTCGATCCTTCTGGCTCTGCTGTGCGGATTGCTGGTCGTGGTTGTGCGCAAAGCCTTGAAACCGGGTCAGTCTTCCCATTCGGTGATGACGCTCGTGGTCATCATCGCCGCCGTGGTTACCGTGACCGCCTGGTTCAACCTTCTTTCCGGTCCCCGCATCGCACCGGTCGCCACGCAACTGGTGGTGACCCAGACCGAACAGGTGCGACAAACCCTGCAATCGCAACGCCGATTCCAGCGCGCCCTGGCCTCCGAGCAGATGGATGCCCGGCCCATCGAGCACCTGGCCGGACGCGATGTCTACCTGGTCTTTATTGAATCCTACGGGAT
>SL_3KL_010_SEDDRAFT_10004379_pt1 | contig 12763 bp, 8 predicted proteins | sample SodLakKL_010_SED_2_FD_10381 | JGI IMG/M metagenome (IMG submission 10381)
ACGAGGGGCATTGGCACCGCTCCTGGTCGCTCGCTCGCGAGGAGCTGCTGGCCGGGTTCAGCGTGCCCGAGGCGCCCGAGTTCGAGCGCTGGCTGGAGGCCGAGCGCTCGGACCTGAGCGACCTGGCCCGTCGGGCAGGGTTGCGGGCGATCGAGACGAGCGTCGCGGCCGCCGACCTCGACGCCGCGGTCGAGGTCGCCGGCACCCTTCACCGATCGGATCCCCTGGACGAGATGGTGCTCCGGATGTATCTCGTAGTGCTCGCCAGGAGCGGGGAGCGCCACGAGTTGCTCGCCGTCTACGACCGCTTCCGTCGCGACCTGGTGGTTGAACTCGAGGTCGAGCCGGAGTAGGCGACGGTCGCACTCGTCGAGGCCCTGCGCTCGGGTGCGCCGAGCACCGTCGAGCCGTCGCCTGGCGCCGGCTACGCCCAGCGCGACGAGAGCGCGCAGCCGGGTGAGATCCCGGTCCAACCCACGCGCTTCGTGGGCCGCGCCCGCGAGCGAGCCGCCGTCGTTGAGCGACTTCGGGAAGACGGCTGTCGACTCCTCACGATCGTCGGCCCTGGTGGCGTCGGGAAGACGCGTCTGGCGATCGCGGTCGCGGCAGCGCTCACGGCAGCGTCCGGCGAACGCGCGCGCTTCGTCGATCTCGCCACCGTAGGCACGCTCGACGGCATGGTGATGGCGATCGCCCACGCCGTCGGCGTCGTCGTACCCGTCGGCGGCGATGCGGCCGAGCACCTGCTGCGCCAGCTGGGCCGGCGCGAGATGCTGCTGGTGCTCGACAACCTCGAGCACCTGGTCGACCACCGCAGGCTGGTCGCCGACATCATGGCCCGCGCGGCCGGTGTCCGCATCCTGGCGACGTCGCGTGTCCGGCTCGCGCTGCGTGGCGAGCGCCTGTTCGACCTCGCCGGGATGCAGGTCGCGAGCGAATGGCCGGGGGAGGAGCCGCCCGACGCCGTCACGCTGTTCGTGCGCTGTGCGCGGCGCGTCCGCCCCGACCTCGCATTCGGTCGCGACGAACTGCGTTGCGTCGCCAGGATCGCCGCCTTGGTCGAGGGACTGCCGCTCGCCCTCGAGCTCGCGGCGACCTGGCTGCGGGCACTGACGATCGACGCGATCGAAGGCGAGCTCGGCCGCAGCGCCCGGCTCCTGGAGGTCGTCGACCACGGGCCATCCGAGCGCCACGCGGGTGTCCGAGCCGTCTTCGATCACTCCTGGTCGCTCTTGCGGCCGCGTGAGCGCGCTGCGCTCCGCGCGCTCGCGGTGTTTCGCGGTGGTTGGACNCGCGAGGCCGCGGCTGACGTCGCGGCCGTCGACCTGCCCGTGTTGCTCACGCTCGTCGACGCCTCACTCGTCCGTCGCGACGCGAGCGGCCGCTACACGTGGCACCCGCTGGTGGGCGAGTTCGCCGCCGATCGTGCGGCCGAGCAGCCCGACCAGCACGCGGCCGTCGCCGATCGGCACGCGCGGTACTTCCTGGCGTTCGTCGGCGCGCGCGCGGCCGACCGAGGGCGGCTCGACGGCGGGCCGCGGATGGCGCATGCGGACGTCGAGATGCCGAACGTGCAGGCGGCCTGGAGCCACATGGTCGCGCGACACGACGAGGCCGTGCTCGCCGAGGCCTGCAACGGACTGTGGGCGGTGACGTTCGCGAGCAATCGCCTCCGGTTGTTGCAGACGATGCTGCGCTCGGCGCTGGCGATCGCGACGCACGGCGGCGCCTTGCGCGGTCGGGCCGCCGTGTGGCTCGGGTGCACCCTGTGCCAGGGCAGTGCCGCCATCGACGTCGGTCGCGCCATCGTGTCGAGCGAGGGTCTGGCGCTGCTGGAGGAGGGGGTCGCCATCGCCGCGCGGCGCGGCGCCGACGCGGACCTGGCGCGTGGCCTCCAAGAACTGGGTGTCGCCTACGGCTTGGCCGGACGCCGTGACGATGCACAGCGGGCGCTTCGGCGCGCCATGGCCGTCTACCGAGCCTTGGGGGACGACACCGGCGTTGCGATCATGACGTCGCTGTTCGCTGAGTTCGAGCCGGACTTCGCGACCGCGGTGGAGGGCTTCAGGTCGGCGATCGAGTTCGCGACCGAGGCCGGCACGGCGTTCCCCGTGATGATGGCCGAGGAGAGCGGTGCGACCAGGCTCTTCCTCGGCTTCGGTGCGTACCGGCAGGCAGCCGCAGCGCTGGCGAGGCACAACGACCTGAGCAGGCGTATGGGCTTCGAGCACTGGGCGGACCACGGGCGCCTGGAACAGGCCGAGATCGAGGCCTCCGCTGGTGCGCTGCGCGCGGCGAGCGAGCTGCTGGCGCAGAGTCTGGATGGTGCCATGGAAACGGTGTCGGACGACGCCGAGGGCTACGTGGCGACGGCCAACTCGCTGCGTGGCTGGATCGCCTCCATGCAGGACGATGCGGTCGCCGCCGCCGACCATTGCCGACGCGCCCTGGCCGCGCCGGAAGGGGCGCTACGAACGGCAGCAGCGGTTCGCAGCATGACCGTGCTGGCGGGGCTCGCGCTCGCGAGCGGCGACGTGGACGGCGCCGCGGACTGGCTCGGACGCGCACGCACGACGCTCGTCGGTGTCCAGCGACTCGCCTTCGGGAAGGGGAGCGTGCCGGCGGCCGACGTGCCCCTCTGGCTCCGCATGCTCACGGTCGAGGTCGACCTGGCGGTGGCCGCGGCGGATCTCGACGGTGCCCGAGCCGCCGCGATCGAGGCGCTGACGATCGCGCGGGAGAGCGATCAACAGCCGGCTGCAACGCTCGCCCTGGTGGCCGCGGCGCGCCTGCTGACCGCAACCGGCCAGCAGGGTGAGGCACGAGCGCTCGTCGCCACCGTGCTGGATCACCCGGCGACGCCGTTCGACGCGATCCTCGCCGCACGTCGGCTCGACTCCGGTAATGGTGCCCATCGGTCGCGTCCGGCTCGGTGGCACGACACGTACATGCGCGATCGCACCCTCTTCACGGCGCTCGACCACACCCTCGAGCGGGTGCGTGAGGTGCTCGAGCGACGCGACGATTGAGGACGTCGCAACCTCGATGACCGACGCAACGACCGCGGCGGAAGTGCTTCGGTAGTGCCTCGCTCGGCATGCTGTTGCCCACGATCGAGCCTGATCTGGTGGCTGGCCGTCGCGATGACGGGCGCCATGCACGGGACCATGCGGCTCGACCGGGGAGGAGACAGCGATGACGATCACGGTGAACGTCGATGATCTACGGACCAGAGTGCGCTCGATGTACCGCCAGGTCGCCGAGGAGCCCGAGGGTGAGTTCCACTTCGAGATGGGACGCCCCCTCGCCGAGCGTCTCGGCTACGCACCCGAGGAGCTCGACCGGGTCCCGGCCNATGCCATCGCGTCTTTCGCCGGCGTCGGGCATCACTTCCACCTCGCCCGCATCGATGCGGGCGAGACCGTGCTCGACCTGGGCAGCGGCTCGGGCATGGACAGCTTCTTGGCCGCCCGGATGGTCGGTGAGCGCGGCCGCGTGATCGGCGTCGACATGACGGAGGAGCAACTGCGCAAGGCGGAGCGGCTGCGCGACGCACACGGCGTCACGAACGTGTCGTTCGTGGCAGGACTCGCCGAGGCGCTGCCGGTCGAGGACGCGAGTGTCGATGTGGTGATCAGCAACGGCGTGATCAACCTTGCGCCCGACAAGTCCACCGTGTTCGCCGAGGTGGCGCGCGCGTTGCGGCCGGGCGGCCGCATGGCGCTCGCCGACATCGTGACCGAGCAGCAGCTCTCGGACGACATCGTGTGCGACAGCTCGCTGTGGGCTGCCTGCATCGGCGGCGCTGCGCAACAAGACACGTACCGACGCATGATCGAGTCGGCTGGCCTGCGCGTCGAGGTCGTCGAGGAGAACCCGCGCTACCGCTTCCTGTCTCGTTCGGCGCAAGGCGCCACCGAGCGTTACGGTGTCAAGAGCGTCTCATTGCTGGCGCGCAAGCCGGCCTGAACGCCGGCACGGCAGGTGGCGTCGGGGCACTGGTGATCCCCGACGCCTACGATCTACGATCGCAGCGCCTTACGCTCGCGGCGCGCGAAACGGGACCATCTCGGCGATGAACTCTCCGACGGGCCGTTCCGCACCCTCGGACAGCGCCGCATGCAGCGCCGGCGCTGGCAGCGCTTCGTCCAGCGCGGTGTGGATGGCCGCCAGGCGCGGGGCGTCGGCGTCCTCGACGACGCCGTGGCGGTCGAGCGCCCCGACGAGCGTGGCCGCCTCGCCGGCGTGCCCGGCCTCGAGCCGTACGTGAGCGAGGCCCAACAGGCAGCTTCCGATCACCTGCGCGTCGCCGACGTGCCGCGCCAACGCGAGGGCGTGGCCGAAGTGGTGGCGGGCGGCGTCGTGATCGCAGCGCTCGCTCTCGATTCGCCCCAACCGACAGTGTGACCTCGCGGCCAGCGTCCGGTCACCCGTCGCCTCGGCGCGTTCGAGCGCGTCGAGGTACAGCGTGCGCGCACGCTCCGTGTCGCCGCGGGCGTGCGCAGCGCCGCCGAGGTTCGTGATGAGGTCGGGGAGCGTGGCTTCGTAGCCGAGGTCCTGCGCGAGTCGTGTGCCCTCCTCGAGTTGCGTCTCGGCCTCGGCGGGCCGCCCGGCGACGACCAGCAGGCTACCGAGGTTGATCAGGTTTCGCACCACCGAGCGCAGGTTCCCGCGTTCGCGATTGCGCCGCAACGCCTCGACGATCAGCCGCTCGGCTTCGTCGAACGCCCCGGTCGCCTTCTTGAGCAGCGCCAGGTTGTTCGTCAGGATGGCGATCTGCGCCTCCTCGTCGCGGGCGCGTGCCAAGTGCAGCGCCTCGTCGAGGTGCCGGCCGGCGGCGTGGAGGTCGCCTTCGTGCTTCGCGAGCGTCGAGAGGGTGTTCAACGAGCTGATCTCTGCGCGCGTGAGCGCTCTTCCGCGCTCGTCCGAGGCCTCGGCGGCCGCACCGTTGCCCATGGCTGGTTCGCGTGTGGCCGAGCGGAGCAACGCGAGGGCGTGCTCGGCCGCGCCGCGGCAGCGTCGAACGTCTCCCAACCCGAAGCGGAACCACGCCTCGGCGGCGCGCAGCCTACCGAGCAGCGCGTGGTGTGTCGGCTGGTGTGCAGCGAGGCGCTCCGAGGCCGCGGCGAACGCTTCGACGGCCGTTCGCGCCATGCCGCCGCGCTGGATGAAGAACAGCTGCAGGGGCCGGCAGGCGTCCCACAGGTCGTCGGTCGCCCCGTCCTCGGCCGCCGCGTGCCACGCGCGCAGCACGTTGGGCAGCGCCTCCTCGAGCACGACGAGCGCCTCGCGCTGTCGGTCCGAGCCGGCGAGGGCCGACTCCCAGGCCCGCAACAGGTCGACGTAGTGACGGCGGTGCTTCAGACGTGTGCGCCGCGCCTCGTCCGGGCGGGCGTTCGCCCGCTCGACGGCGTCGTGGCGCACGAGCGGGTGGAGGCCGTAACGGCCGCTACCGTCGGCGCGCACCAGCGAGGTGTCGACGAGCGCTGCCAGCACAGGGATGGTCGCACCCGCCACCGCGCTTGCCGCGTCGCGGCGGAAGCCGTCGGCGCAGAGCGCGAGCGCGCGGAGCGCATTCCGTTCGTGGCGTGACAGCAGGCGCCACGAGTGCTCCAGCGCGGCGCGCATGCTCCGTGCCCGGGGCGGCGCGTCGCGGGCGTTGGTCACGAGGAGGTCGAGGTCACGCGCGAGCTCGCGGGCGATCTCGTCGACGCTCATGACCCTCACCCACGACGCGGCGAGCTCGAGCGCCAGGGGCAAGCCTTCGACGAGCGCGCAGATCTCGAGCACCCCGGCGAGACGCTCGTCGTCGACGACGAAGCCAGGGAGTGTTCGGCGTGCCCGGCGCTCGAACAGCGCGACCGCGTCGAAGCGCCGCGCCTCCACTGCCGTCACCTGAGCGCGTTCGGGATAGGCGAGCCCGTCGACGGTGAAGACGTGCTCGAACTCGAGCGCGAGGCGTTGGCGTGACGTGACGAGCACCGTGAGGTTCTGGCAGCGTCGGAGCAGCGTCGAGAGCGTCGCAGCGCCGTCCGGAGCGCTCGCCTCGCGCTCCGAGACGAGGTGCTCGACGTCGTCGAGGACGAGCAGGAGATCGCGCGTGCCGATCGCTTCGCAGACCGCATCGAGCGTCGATCCGGCCGCGTCCGCAGCGGCGCCGAGGGCGCCTGCGAGCGTCCTGGGTAGCTCGGTCGCCGAGTCCAGCTGACCCGTCGGCACGTGGCACACCCCGTCCGCGAAGGTCCCTGTTGCGAGGACCTCGTGCGCCACGTGCTCGGCGAGGCGCGTCTTGCCGATGCCAGGTGGCCCAACGAGCGTGAGGAGGGCGCATTCCGGCGCTGCGACAAGCGTCGCGATCTCCGTGAGTTCGAGATCGCGTCCGACGAAGGCGGTCCCGCGGCGCGGGAGGGTGCTCGGTGGCGCGAGCACCTGAGGCCTCGTGCGAGTGAGCCTGCCGCGCGCTTCGTCGAACGACGACGCCACCTCGAGGCCGAGGTCCGCCGCCTCCTCGAGGACGCGGGCCGCGTCAGGGCTGTGACCGGCGCAGAGCAGCGTGTGCATGCGGCGGAGGTCGTCATGGTCCGGCGCTGGTGCGCCGTCGAGGCGGTAGGCCTCCTCGGCCCGTGCCGCGGCTCGCCCGAAGGCTCCGCGCTCGGCGTGGCGCTCGGCGACCGAGAGCAGCGCCCTGCGCGCGTGACCCGCCAGGAACTCGCGGGTCAGGTACAGCCACTCCTCGATCTCCATCCCGAGGCTCGTGAGCCGGAGGCCCGCGAGGAACGGTCCCTCGTAGAGCGCGAGGGCCTCGTCGTAGCGCTCCTCGTGGAGCGCGGCCAGGAAGCGTTCGGCGTCGGTCTCGACCGTGGCCCAGACGTGCTCGGCGTCGGCCTCGATGGCGCCGGGCGCCCCGCGCCGCAGCCGCGCGAGGGTGACCGTCAACGTCTTCATACGGTCGCTCGCTTCGGGCCAGAACAGCTCGGCCACGCGTCGCCGCGGCTGCCGTCCTTCGAGCGTCAGGTAGGCCAGCAGCAGCAGCGGCTTCGGTCGGGAGAAGGCAACGTCGTCGAGCGCCACCCCCCCTAGGGTGCTCAGGCGCATCGTGCCGTGCATGATAGGCGCTCAGCAGCGACGGGGCGTCGCCCAGGCTTCGACGACGAGCCTAGGGTCCTCCGCTCGGACGTCTGCGAGCGCAGCTCAGAACACGACGCCGGAGACCAACACGATGTTGCTGTAGGGCGTGCACTCACCGGTGCGCACGAGCGCCTTCGCGCGTGTCGCGGTCGCCTGGAGCTCAGCGTGGGGCACGCTGTGCAGCGCGACGTCGCTCGGCCACGCGGCGTGGAAGGCCGCGCTCATCGCCGGCGACACGCTCGCCATCTCCTCGTCGATCACCGCGCGCTCGACGTGCAGTTCGCTGAGCACGATCTCCAGCGTCTCCAGGAAGCCCGGGACGCCCGCGCGCAGCGCCAAGTCGATCACCGGGACGCCTGGCGGCACCGGGAGCCCGGCGTCGCCGATCACCAGGATGTCGTCGTGCCCCATGCTGGCGATCGTGCGCGACAGCTCGGCGTGCAGCAGGCCCGTCTTCTTCATCCGTCCACCTCTTCGTGTGGGTAGCCGCCGGCAGTGGCGATCACGGTTGCATCGCAGCGAGCCGTCGCCTCGTCGGTCCGGGGCACGGGTGGGTGGCGCGAGGCCGCCCACCCGGTGCTGTAGCGAGACGTGAAGGTCAGTCGCAGTCGGGGTTCGTCACGAGCTCGAGCGCGACGGCCACGTTGACCGTCTCGGCGGGGGCGCCGTCGACGAGGATGCTCTGGGCCGCCTCGACCGCTTCGGCGCCGAGCATCGCGGGCAGCTGCGCCACGGTCGCGCCCATGCGGCAGGCGTTCACGGCTTCGACCGCGTCGTCGGTGGCGTCGAAGCCGACCACCAGGATGTCGCGGCCCGAGGCCTCGATCGCCTGCAGGGCGCCGAGCGCCATCTCGTCGTTGTGGGCGAACACGGCTGCGATCTCGGGCTGGGCGGTGAGGATGTTCTCCATCACCGTGAGGCCCTCGGCGCGGTTGAAGTTGGCGGTCTGGCGCGCGACGATCGTGATGTCGGGGCAGTTGGCGGCGAGGTACTCGTTGAAGCCTTGGCCGCGCTCGCGCGTCGCGGAGACGCCCGGGATGCCCTCGAGCTCGACGACGGGGCCGCCGCCGCCGAGCACCTCGCACACGAACTCGCCAGCGGCTGCGCCGCCGGCGACGTTGTCGGAGGCGATGAAGTAGGCCACCTGGGCGCCCGCACCGACGCCGCGGTCGACGGCGATCACCGGCACGCCCGCCGCGTTGGCGGCGATCACGGCCGGGACGACGGCGTCGGAGTCGGTCGGGTTGACGATCAGGACCTGCACGCCGCGCTGGATCAGGTCCTCGATGTCGTTGATCTGCGTGCTGACGCTGTCTTGCGCGTCGGTAACGAGCAGCTCGAGACCGAGTTCGGCGGCCATCGCCTGCGCGCCGTCGCGCAGCGTGACGAAGAAGGGGTTGTTGAGGGTCGACACCGACAGACCGATGGTCTGGGCGAAGGCGCCGCCGGCGAGCAGCAGGGCGAAGGTGATGACGAGTCTGCGCATGGTTCCTCCGTGAAGCTATCCGAGTGGTTCGGGTGCGTCGTTCACGTGCGTCGCGTGGAGACGAGGCGCTCGATGAGCAGGGCGGTCAGGATCACACCCCCCTTCACGATCTGCTGGTAGAAGGACGGGACGTTCAGCAAGTTCATCCCGTTGTTGATGACGCCGATGATGAGGGCGCCGACCAGCGTCCCGAAGACGCCGCCCTTGCCGCCGAAGAGCGAGGTGCCGCCGACCACCACCGCCGCGATGGCGTCGAGCTCGAACATCACGCCGGCCGACGGCTGGGCCGAGTTGAGGCGTCCGGTCAGGACCATCGACGCGATGGCCGCCGCGAGACCCGAGTAGGCGAAGGTGAACAGCACCACCCGGCGCACCGGGATGCCGGACAACCTGGCGGCCTCCTCGTTGCCCCCGATGGCGTAGATCGCTCGGCCCAGCGCGGTGTAGCGCAGGATCACGTGCGTCGCGATCAGGAAGCCGAGCATGATCCAGATCGGCACCGGGAGACCGAGGAAGCTGCCGTAGCCGATCGTCATGAAGGCGGGTGGTAGACCGCTGACGGGGCGGCCGTCGGTGAACGCCAGTGCCATGCCGCGGAAGATGGTCAGGCCGGCGAGCGTGACGATGAACGGGGCGATGCCCGCGTACGCGACGAAGGCGCCGTTGAACACGCCCATCGCGAGCCCGAGGCCGAGCGCCGCAGCGATCGCGACGCCGGCCGGCAGGCCGCCGACGGCGAGCGACGCCCCCACCACGCCGGTCAAGGCGAGCAGCGAGCCGACCGAGAGGTCGATGCCGCGCCCGATGATGACGACGGTCATGCCGGCGGCGATGATCGCGTTGATCGAGATCTGGCGCAGCACGTTGATGATGTTCGACTGCGTCAGGAAGCGGTCCGACATGGCCGAGAGGATGATCACCAGCGCCACGAGCGCCAGGACCAACCCGAAGCGGGCCAAGAGCTCACGCCAGTTGATGCGCGCCAGTGACATGGGCGACGACCTCCTCGTAGGTGTATGGCGGCTGCAGCTCGGCCGTCACGCGGCCCTCGCGGAAGACCAGGATGCGATCCGAGAGGCCGAGCAGCTCCTCGGTGTCGGAGGACGACAGCAGCAGCGCGAGGCCGCGCGACGACAGGTCGTCGATCACGTCGTAGAGCTCGGCGCGGGCGCCGACGTCGACGCCGCGGGTGGGTTCGTCGAGCAGCAGCACCTCGGGCTCGGTCGCGAGCGCCTTGGCGATCACGACCTTCTGCTGGTTGCCGCCCGAGAGTTCCCACACGACCTTGTCCGGGTCGGGGGGGCGCAGCGACAGCCGTTCGATCCAGTGGCGCGACTGCGCCCGCACCGCGCCGGCGCGCATGAAGCCGAGCCGTTGCAACCTCCCGAGGGTGGCGAGCGACAGGTTCGCCTCCACGCTCAGGCCGACGACGAGCCCCTGCGCCTTGCGGTCGCTGGGCACGAGCACGATCCCGGCCTTGATCGCGTCACGGGGTGAGCGGATCGAAGCGTCGTTCCAGTGGGCGCTGCCGCGCAGGCCGAAGGCGCAGGGGAGCACGCGTTCGCGCCCCGAGCCGATCACGCCGGCGAGTCCGACGATCTCGCCGGCGTGGAGCGTGATCCGCACCGGCCGGAGGTCGCGCTCGGTCACCTCGAAGGTCCCGACGACCCGCTCCCGGACGCGAGCCGGTCGCTCGTAGCGATGGACGGCCGAGCCGACCATCATCTCGATCACCTGCTCGGCGGTCGTCTCCGCGACCGCGCGCGTGCCGACGAGCGCGCCGTCGCGCAAGACGGTGACGCGGTCCGCGATGCGGAAGACCTCCTCGAGGCGGTGGCTGATGTACACGACGCTGACGCCGGCGGCCTTGACGCGCGCGATGATCTCGAACAAGCGATCGGTCTCGGTCGAGGCGAGGGCCGCGGTGGGCTCGTCGAGGATCAGGACGCGGCCCTCGCGCGCCAGGGCGCGGGCGATCTCGACGAGTTGGCGCTCGCCGATCGAGAGCCGCGCGACCTCGATGTCGGGATCGAGTTGGAGATCGACCTGGGCCAGCAGCGTGCGCACCCGCGCGCGCAACGCCCCGTAGTCGACGAAGCGCGGCAACCGGCCCAGGAAGAGGTTCTCGGCGACCGACAGCGTCGGCACCAGCGCCAGCTCCTGATACACCATCACCACGCCCCGGGATTGCGCCTCCTGGACGCTCGAGAAGCGAACGTCGTCGCCGGCGAGCTGCATGTGGCCCTCGTCGGGCGGTTGCACGCCGGCCAGGATCTTCATGAGCGTCGACTTGCCGGCGCCGTTCTCGCCGACGAGCGCGTGGACCTCGCCCGCCTCGAGCGTGAAGTCGACGCCCTGCAAGGCGGTGACGGCGCCGAAGCGTTTGCTCACGCCGTGCATGCTCAGCAGCGCCATCAGCCGCGCTCCTCGAGGAAGGCGCGGATGGCCTCGGTGCGCGGCAGCGAGGGCTGCGCGCCCGGTGTCGTCACCGCCAGGGCGCCGGCGGCGCAGGCGAAGCGCAATGCGTCCCGCACGCTGGCGCCTGCGCCGACTTCAGCGGCCAGCGCCGCGCCGAGCGCTCCCGCGAAGGCGTCCCCGGCTGCGGTGGTGTCGACCGCCTCGACCGCGAAGCCGGGCACGACGCCGCTGTCGTCGCCCTCGGCCCACGCGGCGCCGCGGGCGCCCAGCGTCACGACGGTGGTCGGTACGACCTCGCTGAGGCGGCGCGCGGCACCCTCCGGATCGGCCCGGACGGCGTCGTCGGTGTCGTCGAGCAGCAGGGCGGCCTCGTGCTCGTTCACGAGCAGCACGTCCACGTCGCGGAGCTCGTCGGGCCCGAGGGGCTGCGCCGGTGCGAGGTTCAGCACCACGCGCGCTCCGGCGGCCCGGCCCAACCGCGCGGCCTCCAGCACGGTGGCCAGCGGCACCTCGAGCTGCAACAGGACGACGCGCGCGCCCTCGAAGGCGCTCGGCGCGAGGTCGTCCGGTTCGAGGCGCGCGTTGGCACCCGGCGACACGATGATGCAGTTCTGCGCGTCGGGATCGACGCTGATCAAGGCCACGCCGGTGGGGACGCCCGCCAGGGCGCGCACGTCGTCGTGCGCCACGCCATCGGTCCGGAGTCCCTGCACCAGCCACGCGCCGAAGTCGTCGTCCCCGACGCGGCCCACCATGCGGGTGGGTGCACCGGCACGCGCTGCTGCGACCGCTTGGTTGGCACCCTTCCCACCGGGGTGCCGAGCGTAATCGCCCCCGAGGAGCGTCTCGCCCGCGGCGGGGAAGCGCGGCACCGGGACCACCAGGTCGACGTTCAGGCTGCCCACCACGACGATCACGGCCGGACTCCTGTCGGGGATGGGGTGACGGGCATGGCCGAGCGGCGTTCGACCAGCGTCACCGGGAGCGTCTCGTGGTGCAGCGGGCGCTCGGGGTCGGCGATGCGCGCGTGGAGCGTGCTGACGGCGTTGCGGCCCAGCGCCGCGAGTGGTTGACGCACCGTCGTGAGTCCGGGCTCGACGAAGTCGGCCCAGGGCACGTCGTCGAAGCCGATGACGGACAGGTCGTCCGGCACGCGTAGTCCCGCGTCGCGTGCGGCTCGCAACACGCCGACGGCGACCGCGTCGTTGGCGCACACCACGAGGCTGCAGTCGGGCTCGGCCAGGCGCGCGACGACCTCTCGGGGCAGGTCGCTCGAGAACGGCACGGGCAGCTCCCACACGATCTCGGCGTGGCCCGCCACCGCGTCGAGGAACGCGGAGCGGCGGTCTGCGGCGCTGGGCAGCGCCCGCGGACCGGACAGGAGGCCGATGCGTCGGTGCCCGAGCGCCAGCGCGTGGCGACCGATCAGGGCACCGCCCTGGCCGTGGTCGGCGACGACGGTGTCGCACCCAGGCACGGTCCGGTCCACGGTCACGATCGGGTAGGGCCAGTCGAGCGAGCGTTCGTGCTCGACGGGGACCCATACGACGCCCGCGACGCGGTACGAGGCGAGCAGCGTCAGCGCTTCGGTCTCGCGCTCTGCGTCGTTGCCGGCGTCCATGACGATGAGCACGAAGCCGAGTTCGCGGGCCGTGGTCTCGATGGCCTGCACGAGCGCCGGGAAGTAGGGGTTGGTGAGGTCGGGTACGACCAGGCCGAGCGACCGGCTGG
>SL_3KL_010_SEDDRAFT_10004380_pt1 | contig 12762 bp, 15 predicted proteins | sample SodLakKL_010_SED_2_FD_10381 | JGI IMG/M metagenome (IMG submission 10381)
TCTGAGATTCCATGTACTGGAGAGAGCTGTGCAATCCATTGACCATCATTTTTTAGATGACTACGCCTGCAGGAATGCGCTCCGGGAGACAGATACCCGGATGAAGCTCCTCCTTGGGCTTGGGGGGATCTTTATTGCAATATCCGCATCAACCCCATATGCTCCATTCCTTATTGCTCTCGTTCTTTCATATGTAACGGTTTTTCGTGCGGAGATACCTCTGCGCCTCTATGCCGCGCTCCTCTGTATTCCTGCCTCGTTTGCATTGATGAGTGTTATCGTCATCCTTTTTGTGACGGGTGGTGAGGATCCCCTATGGTCCCTGACCCTTCCCTGGTTTACCCTTACGGCGACGACCGATGCCGCATGGTATGCACTTCTCATCCTCTCACGTGCCATCGGTGGAACGGCCGCGCTCCTCTTTATCGCTCTCACCACTCCGGTGATCGAGCTCTTCGGCCTGCTCCGCTCTCTCAGAATGCCCCAGGAGTTCATTGACCTCTCCATGCTCCTCTATCGCTCGATATTCGTTCTCATCGGCGAAGCGGTTGCGATCTATAATGCCCAGGTGATGAGAAACGGCTACTCGTCATTTAAGGGAGGAGTTATCGCGTTTTCGATGCTCGCATCATCTCTCTTCATCAGGGCATGGGAACGGGGTGAGGAGCTCTTCAGTGCGATGGATGCCCGGTGTTATGATGGTAAGTTTGAGCTTCTCCAGTCATCGAATAATATGCGTCTGCGGGATATTCTCCCGGTCATGCTCTTTCTTCTGGTGGCAGGACTGCTTGCGTTCCTTCCTCTCTCCTACCCCCCATTATAAGGTGTTCTTCTGTGTCAGTTCCAGCAATAGAATTTAAACAACTCTCGTTCGCCTACAGCGGGCGTCCTGATTCACTGAAATCGATCACCTTTTCACTCAGGAGAGGGAGCAAGACCGCTCTCGTCGGACCAAATGGTGCCGGCAAAACGACACTTCTTCTGATGTGCAATGGTACCCTCAGGCCGACATCCGGTGCTGTCGAGATTGGTGGTGGTGAGATTTCGTATGATGCACGATCGCTTCGCGAGATACGGCGGCGTGTCGGCATGGTCTTTCAGAATTCTGATGCCCAGCTATTCGCCCCAACCGTCTACCAGGATGTCGCATTTGGTCCATTGAATCTTGGGATGAGCGATGAAGATATACGGCGTGCTGTGACAGAATCGCTCTTTGCTGTGGGTCTTACAGGGTATGAACGGCGGCCGCCTCATCACCTCTCGGGCGGAGAGAAGAAGCGGGTAGCTATTGCAGGGGTGCTTGCGATGCAGCCTGAGATTTTGATCTTTGATGAACCAACAAGCTCACTGGATCCTGCCGGGGCAGCCGAGATCATGGATCTCCTGGATGAACTTCACCATCAGGGGGTTACCATCCTCCTCTCCACGCATGATGTCGAGCTGGCATATCAATGGGCCGATGATGTCGTGCTGATCGCAGATGGTGAGATCCTTCACCATGGTCCCCCTGCAGCTATCTTCTGTGATAACGATCTGATGAGGCGGGCACATCTCACAATGCCGACGATCCTCTCCCTGTATCATCATCTCGTTGCCCGGAGGCTCATGCCATCTGACACCCCTCCACGCGGCATTCCGGATATGGCACAACGCATAGAGGAGGTAGCTTCCAGGGGGGTTGCTCAGGACTCTCCGGCCCCGATCCATCTCCTTGATACCGGCGAAGGGGTGAATGGCCCGGTCACTGCACTCCGGACGATCTACCCAAATCTTCGGATCGGGGTGATGGGGACATCTGCCAAGCGAACCCTTGCTGAGGCAGAGATCACTCCTGACCTGACGTATGGTGTGATCGATACATCGATCCTCCATGCACTCAGAAGAGAACCTGTCCTGATCATCACGACAGGGGGAATGATTGAACGGGTGAAGAAGAGGGTTCTTGATTTCTCTCGTACAAGCGGGATCTCACTTTCGGTTTTTCCTGTCCGGGAGAATGATACAGCAGAAGAGATCTGAGTCCGGAACCGGAGGGGTATCAGTGGTTCCACGGACGATCTTCTCCTCGTCCTCACCGAGATCCTGGCAGATGATAATCTCCGGACCCGCTTCCCTCAGGGCCTCTGCAACCCTCTGAAGCGGAAACTTTGGATCTGCGATGATGAAGACGGGACGGTTCCGGCCGATATCATGGACAATATCGTCCATAGCCTTCTCATGATCTTTTCCATGGGCGTCAATCACTGAGACGTTACTCCAGGGGACGCCGATTCGTGCGAAAGCGACCTGGAGTGATGAGATGCCGGAGATGATCTCCCCTCCAAGATATCCAAGCCCTGCGAGGAGGGGATCTCCTGTCGAGAGGATGACTGTATCATCCGGAAGACCCCTGAGTGCCTTATAATCGGTGATTGTATTGACAGTACAATCAGGGTGAATATATCGACTCACCCGTTCGATTGCCCGTGCTGATCCATAGATGAGCCGGGCAGGGAGGATCGCCGTAATCGCCTCTTCTGTGAGCATCCCCTCGCCGCACCCGACACCAATGACTTTCACCGTGAATCACCGATGATTCCACCATTCCGATCGACCACGACGACCCTGACATTCGGAGATGTCGTCTCTCTGAGAATCATCTGCATCCTCAGAACTCCTTCTTTTGTTGCCATATACTCCTCGACCGTCTGAAATCCGGTTCCAATGAGGATATCCGGAACCAGGAACTTCAGAATAAGTCCGGGAAGTCCGCAGAGGACTGCTTCCCCCTCCACCGCACCAAGAGCCTGGCCTATCCTGGATCCAGCAAGGATGACCTCATGATCTGGGAAGAGGAGGCGTGAGATCCTCAGGCCGATCCGCCCGGTAGTGATGACCACCCGATCCGCTCCCCTGATCCGGTCTTCCATCGCGGAACCGAGGTGATCGTCCCAGGGTTCAACAAATCCGGTTGTTCCAAGAAGAGATATCCCCCCCTCAACCCCAACCTTTGGGTTTAAGGTATCAGCTCCTGCTTCGATGCCACCAATGACAGAGAGGGTGATCGATACACCTGTATAACCTGTTTCAGAAAGTGCTTCCTGAATTGCGGTGAGGATACATTCCCGGGCGGGTGGTGATATCGCAGGCTCGCCTTTCTGATACCGTGGCGTATCACGAGTGAACCTCCCGATCCCCTCACCAGCCCAGATAGTGATTCCATCCCCTTCCAGAACCGCGTCTGCCCTGAAGATGAGGCCGGCAGTCCGGTCTTCCGGATAATCACCCGGATCCTTGATAGCCCTGCCCCGTCCCTCTTCACCGAATACGGGTATTGATACCCTGATCCCGCAGGGGAGGAGGAGATCCACCTCTGAAACTCTGCCTTTGTAAGAAAGTATAGCTGCCTTTGCCGCAGCAGCAGCTGTTGCCCCGGTTGTTATACCTCGTCTGAGGATTGATCCTGATGCGGTCAGCACGGCTCTTCCTTCTGCAACTAAGGCGAGTGATACATCATCTTCAACACGGGATACCCAGTCCTCAGGATAGGGAAATCCTGTCACAGGATCGATCATAAGGATAACGTGATGATCTCATTGATGCTGGCGACTGCGATCGGTGTCCCTCCGCGGGTACCAACGTTTGAGACCGATGGAACCGGCTTTGTCCTGAGTAGCTCTTTTGATTCTGCTGCATTCACAAATCCGACCGGCGTCCCGATGACGAGGCGGGGTACGATCCCCTCATCGATCATCGTACAGACCGAGAGAAGGGCCGATGGGGCGTTTCCGATGACGATGATAGAACCATGAAGTCTCTCCCTGAGGGCGAGGAATCCTGCGGATGTCCGGGTGATACCGGTCTCTTCTGCAATATCAGCACCATAATCGAGGGCACACTCGACACTGCATTGATGCCCTTTCTTCAGAATTCCGATCTGTACCATTCTGATATCTGTGAAGATCGGTACACCCTCTCTGACCGCTGAAACACCGGCAGTGATCGGATCATTGGAAAACCGCATCAGGTCAGCCATCGCAAAGTCGCCCACTGCAACCGAACAGCGTTGCCGAATCCGATCTTCCGGGGTGATATCCCCGATCGTCTCACGTGCAAGCTTCCGGCTCGCCGATGCAATCGCATACCCTTCGCGTGTGTCTGCGCCAAGGTCAATATACGTATTTCCGGTGGTATCCTCGTGGGGTGATAATTCCTCTGACATCGTCTCCAACCTTCCAAATCCGGCTTTCAATGCCGCCGATGATCACTATAGAATGCATGTCGATGGGGGAGGTGTCTGCCCTCAGTTCCGCAAGTGTCATGACATGCACCTCTTCGCCAGGCCGATAGGCATTCTTTACAACACCGACCGGTGTTTCGTCTCTTTTATGCCGCCCGATGATCGCAATCGCTGTATCAAGGTTATGTGGCCGCCCCCGGCTTCGGGGATTATAGATTGCAACCGGAACTCCCATACGTGATGCAAGATCAAGCCGTTCCTCGATCACCTCCCATGGGGTGAGGAGATCAGAGAGGGAGAGGGTGACATAATCGCCGGAGAGGGGAGAGCCGAGGCGCGATGCTGCAGCAGTTGCTGCCGTCACTCCGGGGATAACCTCGACCGGGACCTCCGACTGAGTCCTCTCAGCAACTTCAAGGACGATACTCGCCATGCCGTAGACACCGGCGTCGCCGCCGGAGACCATCGCAACCCGGTGGTTGGCTGCGAGATCGAGTGCCATCTGTGCCCGGTTCACCTCTTCTCCCATCGGGCTCTTGATCACTTCTTTACCTGTGATGAGTGGCCTGATGAGATCGATATAGACGTTATTCCCAATAATATACTCTGCTTTTGCGATCGCCTTGAGGGCGGCAGGAGTCAGCTGCTGTGCGTTCCCCGGCCCTGTGCTGACGATCGAGAGGAGTCCGGTCTGTTTATCTTCCGATTGCAATGGTAATCCTTCCGTAGGTCTTCTTCTTCATAATCAGTCTCCCCATCTCGGCTAAGGCAACTGCACAGGGCTCTGCAACACCTGAGAGTCCGATGAGTCCTGCACGGGATGGGGATGGTGTCTCTGTTCTATTGATCGTTTCGTCGTCGAGATAGATGAGTACACCCCCTATCTCAGCAATACCTTCTGCAAGCCCGGGATCACCCCGCTTCTTCTCTGTCGTCACGTACGCCCCGATCTCCTCATGGCGAATATCTTCCGAGGCAAGTGCTGACTGGACGGCATCGACGACCTCGGCTGCGGTAATCCCGCGGCGTGCTCCAATCCCGACCATATACGGCCGTGCATGAATAAGGACTGATACACCCGGCCCGGCAACGACGATGCCGGGCTCCGGGATCTCATAGACAGGGACATCCCCATCAAGGAAAGCGGCGTTCACCTTTCGTGTCGATGGGCGGTTGATGATTCGGCACCCTGCTTCGTGTGCTATCCCCTCGACCGAAGGGCGGCCATGTACTTCGGTTGCGGTGGTGATCACCGGCGTGATTCCAAGCGCGGAGAGTCGGCTGGCTATCTCATTTCCTCCATGATGGCCTCCGAGGACCGGAATAGCATACCGGCAGTCCGGACTGACGACGATGACTGCCGGATCATGCCATTTATCCCGCAGGAGTGGTGCTGAGGAACGGATTGCGATACCCGCCGACATTACCGCTATGATGGCATTATACTTCCTAAAAGCATGCTGAAAGACTGTATCATCATACATGAGGAGATCGCCTCCAACCGCTTCTGCGATCTCCTCTCCTGCGGTCCGGAACCGGGGCAGGGTGATGACGGCAATCTTCATGAATAGAGGTGCGAATGGGTAAAGTCGCTCTCGATCCCAAGGACGGCTTTTCCGATGATTATAAGGGCTGTACGGGTTATCCCGGCTTCATCTGCTCTGTCTGCGATATCAGCGACCGTTCCTTTGACAATCTTTTCGTCACTCCAGGTCGCGTGATAGATGACGGCGACGGGTGTCTCCTTTGGGCAGTCGACCCGCTCCATGATCTCCCTGAGCTTCTCGGTTCCAAGGAAGATGACCATGGTCTCACCGAGGCGGGAGAGCTCCCTGATCCGATCCTCTTCAAGGGTTGCCCCTGCCGGTCGGGTGATGATGACACTTTCAGAGACGCCACGAAGGGTCAGCTGGGTTTTCAGTGCCGCTGCCGCTCCGAACAGGGATGAGACTCCAGGAATGATCTCAGCCTCAATGCCATCTTTTGAGAGGATGGACATCTGTTCGACAATTGCCCCATAGATGGCTGGATCTCCTGAATGAAGACGTACAACAAGCTTTCCACTGGATATGCCATCTCTGATGGCATTACAGATCTCTTCAAGGTTCATCTTTGATGAATCGAGTTTAATGGCTGCACCCGAGGCCTCGATGAGTTCGGGATTTATAAGTGATCCTGCATAGATGAGGAGATCGGCCCTCTTCAGGAGATCCATTCCCTTTACCGTGATCAGGCCTGGATCACCACATCCTGCACCAACAATATAAAACATCGTCATCTATTTCCTCGCATATAATATACTGAAATAACTGCTCTCTTCCGGGAGGTCATTTCCGGTAAAGACTGCCATCCCATCCATGTACATCCGCTCTATCAGGGTAAACTCAGTGAAGCCCTCTCTTCTGAGCCGTTCTGCCATCTCCTGTGGCCGCCGAACCTTCAGCCTGATAGTGACATCCTCCTTTGATCCATCCGAGACCGAGAAGCTGGAGGAGACCGGGATCTGTGCAACTGAAGAAAAAGCAGTGATGGAACTGATCCCTGGCACCGTCTCGCACGCTATCTCCGGATGTTTTCTTTGTAATATCGCTGTTAACCGCGAGAATGTTGAGAAGAAGTTTGGATCTCCGATGATCCCAAAGACCACAGTTCCTGAGAGTGCCGCCGGCGCGATCCGATCTGCATTCTCTTCCATACATCGCTCGATATATGCCTCATCATGTGTCATCGGAAAGTCGAGGGTAATTGCATCACTCCGGTATGGGGCTACGAGATAATATGCCATCTCCCCGGGAACAAAGACTGCATCTGCTTCACGAAGGAGCCGTGCTGCCTTGATTGTGAGAAGCTCAGGATCACCTGGGCCAAGGCCGACTGCAATCAGTATGATGAATCACCTCCATGGATAATATAGATCGGATTGATCGGTTTAAACATCGTCTTACCGAGGAGATCATAGGATCTGGATACCTGGAGCAAGACCGCATCCTGAAAGATTCCAAGGGATCTCATCGTATGGATCGCAGTAGCCGCTGTCTCAATAAGAACGGCATTGATGACGATCGATCTGACTCTCCTCTCGGCAAGGAGAGTGAGCATCCTGGTGAGGCCTTGTGATCCACCGATGAATGCGACATCTATTATATCCAGATCGTTGATGAGGTGGATGGCGTCGCCCTCAATAAGAGTAATATTTTCAAAGCCCTTTAATTTGATATTCTCTCGTGCAGTCTCGATTGCTTCAGGCCTGATATCAATGGCATATACCTGCCGGGCAGTTGCAGCCATGGCAAGGCTGACCGTTCCGGTTCCGCAGCCGATATCGATTGCGATATCATCCTTTCGCACTCCGAGCTTTTGTAGTGCGACCGCACAGACCTCGGGTTGTGTCGGCCCCCCTTTCAGCGGACTAGTCGTCATAGATCATCTATCAGGCGGGTTTTACCCTCCTGCTGGTCTGATCGTATTGGCGCTTTTTCTTAATAGGTATTGGTATTTCTGCGTGACACGTCCAGACCCTTCTTGCTTAGTCCATTGAAACAATATCATTAAAGGTTCACATGATCTATAAATCTAACAATGCTCAGTATACGACGGGATATCTGTGGATATTGCGGAGCATGTGTCTCCGTCTGTCCGGAAGGTGCCCTTGAGCTGATCGATGCTTATCTGACAATAGAGGATGCCTGTATTAACTGCGGTATCTGTGAGAAGATATGCCCACTCGGAGCTCTGGAGGTTATCAAGGAATGAAGCGGCAGTATGATATGCTTGTTGTCGGAGGAGGACCCGGCGGGGCGTTTGCCGCAAAGACTGCAGCAGAAAAGGGTCTTTCTGTCTGTCTTGTCGAGAAGAGGCCTGCAATCGGGGTTCCTGTCCGATGTGCGGAGGGTATAGGAAAAGAACTTCTAACCGATTTTCTTCCCCCTGATCCAAAATGGATCTGTACGGATATCGAGCGTGCAGAACTCGTTGCCCCTGATGGTTTCTCGATGCTCCTTGAACCGAGCAAAGCCGGAAATGAGGTTGGATACATTCTGGATCGGAAAGTCTTCGATCGAGAGCTCGTCTGGAAGGCAGCGGAAGCCGGAACAGAGACCTATGTGAAGGCACGGGCGACTGCTCCGATCATGAGGGATGGTGCCGTTGGCGGTGCTGTCATTGAGCAGCATGGGAAGAAATATGAGGTCAATGCCGATATTGTCATCGCTGCCGATGGTATAGAGTCGAAGTTTGCCAGGTGGGCAGGCATTGACACCACGGTGCCATATAAGGAGCTTGAGACCTGTGCACAATACCTGATGACTGGACTTCCTATCGATTCAAAGAAGACGACATTCTATCTTGGAAATGAGATTGCGCCGGCAGGCTATCTCTGGGTCTTCCCAAAAGGGGATGGTACTGCCAATGTTGGTATTGGTATCGGTGGCGGTAAGAGTGGAGATGGCCATCGTGCAAAGGACTATCTTGATCGCTTCATTGCACAGAAATTCCCCAACGGAAAGACGATAGAACTCATCATCGGTGGTGTCTCGGTCTGCAAACCTCTTGCATCAACCGTTGCTGACAACATGATGATCGTTGGTGATGCGGCACGTATCTCTGATCCGATAACCGGAGGAGGCATCTACAATGCGATGTATACCGGACGACTTGCCGGTCAGACCGCGGTTGCTGCGCTTGAAGCAGGTGATACGAGCAGGGATGCATTGATGCCCTATGACACAACTTGGCGGGCGTCAAAGATGGGTAAGGCCATTGAAAGAAATTATGCGATAAAAGAGGTCTTCATCAATCTCAATGATGAGAAGCTCAACTCCATAATACATTCCATATCAAAGATCAATCTTGAGCATTTTAGCACACTTATGCTGCTCAAAGAGCTGATGAAGGCAAACCCGTCACTTCTCCTTGAACTGCGCCATCTCCGTTCACTCCTGTGAATCGGAACCGGTCCTGGGACCGGGTTTTACTTTTTTCGAAACTGCTGGCTTAAATACCGGAGGCTTTCGACCTCAGAGTCTTTCTTTGAGAAGACGGTGATTGTATCTTCGGGTAAAATGACGATATCTCCACGGGGGATAAGGAGATCCCCTGCCCTGTGTATGGCGATGAATACATAATCCTTCACCTCAAGCTGACGGATCTCCTTATCCACTCCTTCTGATCCCTCCTCGACGGTTATCTCAAAGATTCCTCCCCCCGGGATCGAGGCGAGTGCCTGGGTATTAGGATTTTCTGCCCAGGTATAGAGTGATCGGGCGACGATCTCATCTGGATTTTCACTAATCCTGACGCCGACCTCATTGAAGAGTTCCGAGTGCTCCTTCTGATTAACAATAGAGACGACATTGGGGACTGAATAGCGCTTTGCAAGCCAGCATGTCATCAGGTTTGCAGCATCGTCACTTGTGGTTGCGACGAGTGCATCGCTGTGATCGATACCGGCATCTTCAAGAATCGCTTTATCGGTTGCATTACCGGTGATGGCGAGGAGATCATACTCTTCAAGCATATCGGCGCACCTCTCCTCATCCCGATCGATGACGACGACACTGTCACCATTCTCAGCAGCGATAGCCGCGAGATTTCTCCCGATGCCGCCGAGACCCACCACAATGATGTACATATAGAGCATTAACCTGCAGAGATATTGAAATAGCTTGCGACGAGATCTCTATGTATGCACTGTGGTGTCGATGAGGCAGGGAAAGGCGCAGTCCTTGGGCCGATGGTGATCGCCGCCATAGGTGTTTCCGATCCATCAGTACTGGATGGTCTTGGAATCCGGGATTCAAAACTTCTCTCCCCACGGAGGCGTGAGATGATTTTTGATGACCTGACCTCTTCTTTTTCATATCATGTGATCTCTCTTCTCCCCTCTGATATCGATGCCGCCCTTCCGGAAATCTCAATCAACCTCCTTATTGCAGAGGCACATGCCGCCTGTGTTACTGCCCTCTCATCAGAGGTTGCGTACCTCGATGCATGCGATGTAAATGCCAGTCGGTTTGGCGCTGTCGTATCCCAGCGTATCCCGTTTTCATGCACCGTGATCGCCCAACATGGGGCAGATTGCTCTTATCCGATCGTCGGTGCTGCCAGCATCGTCGCAAAGGTGACACGGGATCGTTCGATTGAGGCTCTCAAAGATGAATATGGAGATATTGGAAGCGGTTATCCATCTGATACAAAGACGATCCGGTTCCTCACCGACTATATCCGGGACAATCAGATTCCTCCTCCATGTGCACGCAGGAGCTGGAAGACTGTATCATTACTCCTTTTGAAACAGAAACAATCCTCTCTTTCTGATTTCTGAGATGAGTTGTGGTTTTAAGATGACATAAACCCAATAAATATCAATGGATTGGATCGTATATGTCGTTCTCGCAATAGCCATTTACGCTTTTATCGCCTTCATAATACGGCGAAGTGGCATATTCTCAGAGAATATTTCATTCTTTGGGCCGATAATGGCAATAAAGACGGATAAGGTTGGATTCTTCGATAGATTCATCCCATTTGGTTCAATCCTCCGGGTTTATGGTACTGTAGGTGTCCTGATGGTCGTCGTCATCTCGGGCCTGATGACGTATCTCCTCCTGAGAACAACAGAGCTAACTCTCCTGACGCAACCGGAGCCGACAGACTTTCAGAAACCCCAGAATATACTCCTCATCCCGGGTATTAATGAGTTTATCCCGTCAAGCTTTGCAGTATGGACTGCTCTTGTCTTCACTATTGCAATCCATGAGTTTGGCCATGGTATCCTCTGCAGAGTCGAGGGGATAGCCGTCAGAAGCACCGGCCTTCTCCTTGCAGTCATTCCGATCGGAGCATTTGTCGAGCCGGATGAAGAAGATCTTAATAAGACCCATGGAATGGCGAAGATGCGGATGTTCGGTGCGGGGATTGCAAACAACCTCACCATCGGAGTTATCTGCTTCATCTCACTTGTCCTTCTTCTCGGGATGGTCGTTCCATCCCCCATCCCTATCATCAACGGGGTGTACCAGGACTATCCTGCGTGGGAAGCGGAGCTTCCGTATCCATCAATCATCACCATGGTGAATGGTGAGCCTATCCGGACACGCGAGGAGGTTTCAGCTATCCTCCATGAGACCTCCCCAGGGGATGCGGTTACGCTGACTGTTGATAAGGCTGGTGTGGTGAGCAGCCATACACTCACCCTCTCAGCATGGCCACAAGAGCTGGAGACAGGTTATGAATCAGGCTTTATGGGAATTACCTATTATGACAGCGAACAGGTCGTTCATGTCTTTGGTAATCTGGCTTCCCCTGAGGGGATGCTCTATCTTCTCGTTGCACCTTTGAATATTGTCCCCGGCGCGGAGTTTCTGAGGGTGATCCCGTATGAATCGGTGGAGAGCAGCTATCTCCAGGTTCCGTTTGATGGGTTCTGGGGTGTAATACATCTCCTCTTCTGGATTGGATGGATCAATATCATGGTCGGGATCTTCAATGCCCTCCCGATGGTTCCGCTGGATGGTGGATATATTCTCAAGGAAGGGTTACTCCGACTCCTTGAGGGGCGCGGGCTCGCCAGGTATGTGGATGGTATTGTCAGAACTGTATCCTGGGCAGTTCTCTTGATGCTGCTGGCACCGATCCTTCTGCCATACCTCTTCCATCTCTGATTTTTTGTCAAATTCTTACCATCGGGATCGCATTGCAGCCTTCCATCTCTCCAAAACAGAAGATAAATCTGTCACGAATCGTCTGCGGCATCTCCCTCTCACCGATCCGGGAGAACCCAAGGGAGGTATAGAATGATATTAACGGAAGTGTTGAATGGATATATATGGGCTCATTCCCACAGGCTGCGATCAGGGCTTCGACTGTAAGGCGGGCATATCCTCTTCCACGATACGTCTCAGGTGTAAAGACACAATCCATCTCAAGACCATCGGGATGCCGGGTACAACGGGCGGTCGAGACGAGCTCTTCTCCTCCGAATACACCAAATACTTGTTCACTCGCCGGGTTTGCCTTCTGGTTGCGGTACTGGAGCCAGAGCTTATCAGCCTTTGGAAATTCTTCTTTTCTTAGTTGACGGATTGTAGCTGTCATGAATCTCTTCCAGGATGATCGAATGACTGGTCTCAATAAAAAGGTTCTTCACCGTTTCGTGTCGTATTCGCCTGCACGGATAATAAGGGAGAAAAATAGAGGTTGTGCCGGTACTCATCCGGCTGTGGTTAGATGATCTTATTTACCCTCTGGATTTGGATTGTTTCCTAAGTTGAGTTGGCTCTTTGGTTCGATCTTTTCCTTTGAGATCATCCTGACGTCAGATGCCTCAATATTTTCAATATCCTTTAAGATCTCCTGGGCAGAGCTGATAGCCTCGTCCTTTCCTGGCATATCTCCAAGGAGTTCCTCAGAGAGTTCAATGAGGCTATCGGTTTCTTCCATATGATCTTCCGTAGCACCGAGGAACTTTGCGCTCTGCTTGATGAGGCTTGAGATCTCAAATGGAAGGACAATCTTGGTCGACTCTCCTTCTGCCATCTTCTTTA
>SL_3KL_010_SEDDRAFT_10004381_pt1 | contig 12762 bp, 10 predicted proteins | sample SodLakKL_010_SED_2_FD_10381 | JGI IMG/M metagenome (IMG submission 10381)
TACCTGTCGCATTGGGTGGTATTTGACCGATCACGGACTGACCGGGTGCGGCGGCGGGCAGTAAGTTCTACCCGGACCATTCATGCCACCTTTCGTCGAATCGAAGTTACTCTGCTTGCAATCGGCAACTTGCAGACACGACTGACCCCAAGGCCACCAAAATGGAAATGATCGACTTAGCCGATCACCCGGTCAGTTCGTGATCGGTCGGATACCACCCGATGCTTCTCCGATCTTCCAACCTGTTTGCACCGCGACAGCGGGCTAGAAAACAGGACTGAAAGCCCCGTGACAAATCAGGAGGTTTATTCAATGAAAGACGCACTGGAAGACCGGGAAATAAAAAAGGCCCCGGGCGAGGGAGGACCCGGGGCCTAGAGTCGGATCCGGTTTGGGGACTGTAACCGAATCCTGCATGGCCTACCTAGGGAGGGAGGCAGGCCAAACCATGTACATGGCGATAGTTAGGACCGGGCATTCATGAAAAAAGTTCCTGATTGAGAAAAAAATTTGAAAAACTTTTTTTTGCCTTTTTATTCAGATGCTTAATGAGCATTATCCCAATTCCGACCGGTCCCGGAATCCACTTCCAGGGGGACTTTCAGGCGGGCTGCGGCCTGCATCCGCTCGACGACCCCGGCCTTGAGGTCCTCCAGGGCGCTCTCGCGGACTTCGAAAACCAGCTCGTCATGGACCTGCATGATCAGGCAAGCGTCAATTTTCTCGCGCTGGATCCATTGATCGACATCGATCATGGCCCGCTTGATGATATCGGCGGCAGTGCCCTGCATGGGCGCATTGATGGCGGCCCGCTCGGCGGCCTGGCGCCGCTGACCATTGCGTGAACGAATCTCGTCCAGCCACAGGCGGCGGCCGTAAAGGGTTTCGACATAACCCTTGTCCCGGGCCTGTTCGCGCGTCAGCTCCATGTAACGGCGCACGCCGGGATAGCGTTCGAAATAACGTTCAATATAGTCTTCGGCCTCGGAACGTTTGATCTCGAGCTGGCGCGCCAGACCCCAGCCGCTCATGCCGTACATCAGCCCGAAATTGATGGCCTTGGCAGCCCGACGCTGCTCGGCCGTTACCTCGTTCAGGGCCTGACCGAATACCTCGGCGGCGGTGGCGCGGTGAATGTCCTCACCATTCCGAAACGCCTCGATGAGACGTTCATCGTCGGACAGATGAGCCATGATGCGCAATTCGACCTGAGAATAGTCCGCCGCCAGGAGAACGCTGCCTTCCGGCGCCACGAAGGCCTCACGAATGCGGCGACCCTCGGCCGTGCGAATCGGAATGTTCTGCAGGTTGGGGTCGGTCGACGACAGGCGCCCGGTGGCGGTGACTGCCTGGTGATAGTGAGTATGGACCCGGCCGGTGCGCGGATGAATCTTTTCCGGCAGACGGTCGGTGTAGGTGCTCTTGAGCTTGGCCAGGGAGCGATGCTCGAGAATCAGTTTCGGCAATTCATGTTCGAGAGCCAGTTCCTGGAGCACATCCTCGGCCGTCGACGGCTGGCCCTTGGGCGTCTTGCGCACGACCGGGATTTCCAGCTCACCGAAAAGGATGTCCTGAAGCTGGCGCGGTGAGCCCAGGTTGAACTCCCGGCCGGCCTGTTCATGGGCCGCCGCCTCGATGTCTTTCAGACGCTTGTCGATCTCCCTGCTTTGCCGGGCCAGGCGATCGGCATCCAGGGCCACGCCAATCCGCTCCATTCGGGCCAGCACCGGGATCAGCGGGATCTCCAGGGACTCGTAAACCCTCTTCGGCCCGGCCATTTCGCCGATTCTGGGCCACAGATGGTGGTGCAGGGCCAGAGCGATCTCGGCATCCTCGCCGGCGTAATCGGCGGCTTTCGAAACGGGCACCTGGTCAAAGGTGACCTGATCCTTGCCCTTGCCGGCCACCTGCTCGAAGCGGGTGGTCTGACGTCCCAGGTAGCGACCGGCCAGAGAATCCAGATCATGGCGGGTGGCCGTGGAGTGATAGACATAGGACTCGAGCATGGTGTCATGGACAATGCCGGCCAGTTCCATGTCGGCACGCTTGAGCACATTGAGATCGTACTTGAGGTGCTGTCCGACCTTGGGCCGTTCCGGGTCGGCCAGAATCGGAGCCAGGCGCTCGAGCGCCTCGGCCTTGCTGAACTCGGTGTGCTGGTCGGCATGGGCCAGCGGCACATACCAGGCCTTGCCGGGTTCGGTGGCAAAGGCCATTCCGACCAGGTCGGCATCCAGGGGCTCGAGACTGGTGGTCTCGCTGTCAAAGGCCATCAGATCGGCGTTGTCCAGGGCATCAATGAGTGCTTCCAGGTCTTCCAAGGACTCGACCGTAGTCACCTCCAGCGCCTTATCCGAAGTATCCGAATCATCCTGGTGATCCTTCAACCAGGTGGAAAACCCGAATTCCTTGAGCAATTCCACCAGGCGCGGTTGATCGGGCTGCGGCGCGCCGATCTGGTCCGGTGACAGACCGGTATCGACCGACTCGTTCAAGGCGACCAGTTTGCGGCTGAGCGCCAGCGTGTCCAGCGCCCGGCGCAGATTTTCGCCGATCTTGCCGCCGACCTCGTCGGCATGCTCGATCACGCCATCAAGATCTCCATACTGATTCAGCCACTTGGCTGCGGTCTTGGGCCCAACCTTTTCCACGCCGGGGATATTGTCGGAGGCATCACCGGTCAGGGCCAGGAAATCGGCAATTCGCTCCGGTCCGACCCCGAATTTCTCGGCCACGGCCTCGGCGTCGTAGCGACGTTCCTGCATGCTGTCTTCAAGAATGGTCTGCTCATCAACCAGTTGGGCAAGATCCTTGTCACCCGATGAGATCAGCACGTCCATGCCCTGCGAGCCGGCCTGGCGGGCCAGCGTGGCGATGACATCATCGGCCTCGACCCCGTCGATGGCGACTCGCTGGATGCCCATGGCGTCGATCAATGCCATCAGCGGTTCGATCTGGGCGCGCAATTCTTCCGGCATGGGCGGCCGGTTGGCCTTGTAGTCGTCGTACATCTCGTGACGGAAGGTCTTGCCGGGTGCATCGAAAATGACCACCATGCGCTCGGGTTCGTGCGTCTGCATCAGTCGGCGCAGCATGTTGGCCACCCCGAAAACGGCGCCGGTCGGGCGTCCCTTCGAATCGGTCAGGCTGGGCAAGGCGTGAAAGGCCCGGTAGAGGTAGGACGAGCCATCGACCAGGCACAGTTGCGGAGAATCGGTCATGTTCAATCAATCTTCGGGTCTGGTGGCATGATAGACCAACCCCGGGGCTGTCACGGCCGCGGCAGCCACGAATTCAATTGCCCCAACATGGCCATCACCTCAAACCATTCGACGCCACTACGGTCTGATAGAGTAGAGACAGGCAAATCCTGGAAGGAGCGCGGATATGGTGACAAGACTTTTGGTTGTACTTGCCCTGCTGGTGGTTGCACCGTTCGTCCATGCGCTTCAGACCGAGGCGCCGCCACCGCCGCCGATTCGCGAACCCGAACCGTTACCACCAAAGGTGATTGACCCGGATGATGAGCTCGAGCCGCAGGTTGTCATTCGTCAGGAAGACGGCCGGCGGGTCGAGGAGTACAGGTCCGGCGGCCAGGTCTACATGATCCGCATCGTTCCGGATGTCGGCCCGCCGTACTACCTGATCGACACCACCGGCGACGGTGATTTCAACGAGCGTTTTTATGCTGATCAGTTCGACCGGGTCCGGCCACCGCACTGGAAGATTATCGAGTGGTAGGGAAAGAAAGGGTTCAGGGTTCAGGTTTCAGGGTTCAGGTACCTGGCCAAGGATTTGAACTGGTGCAGGCTTAGCGTTTCGGGGCGGGCCTGGGGGTTGATGCCAGCCTGTTGAATCCGGTCCTCGGTGAGCAGGGCTGAGAGGCTCTTGCGCAGGGTCTTGCGGCGTTGGCTGAAGGCTTGTCGGACCACGATGTCGAGGTTTGGCAACAGGTCCACATCGGTGCGGTTCAGGGGTTTGGGCACCATGCGGATGATGGCCGAATCCACTTTCGGGGGTGGATGAAAGGCTTCGGGACCGACATCGAACAGCCACTCCATTTCGCAGTAGAAGCCGGCCATGACCGACAAGCGACCATACTGGCGGTTGCCCGGCGCCGCGGTGAGTCGGTCGACCACTTCCTTTTGCAGCATGAAGACCATGTCTTCAATCACACCAGCCTGATCGAGCAGGTGAAAAATCAGCGGCGTGGAAATGTTGTAGGGCAGATTGCCGATGACCCGGATGGTGTCCCCGCCGGCCAGGGCGGAAAAATCAAACTTCAGGGCATCGGCCTGATGAATGGTCAGTCCCGGTGGCTGCCCCAGGCGCCGATTCAGTTCGGAGGCCAGGTCACGGTCCAGTTCGATCACTTCAATGAGACCGCAACGCGCCAGCACCGGTCGGGTCAATACACCCTCGCCCGGACCGATCTCCACCAGTCGCTGACCCGGTTTCGGATCAATGGCGGCGACAATGCGCTCGATGACCTGTTGATCGCGTAGAAAATGCTGGCCGAATCGCTTGCGTGGACGATGCCCCCCCACGACTACGGGACAGCCAACTCTCGGGCCAGTTCGATCGCAGCCGACAGCGAACCGGCATCGGCCCGCCCGGTGCCGGCCAGATCCAGGGCCGTGCCGTGATCCACCGAGGTCCGCACGAACGGCAGGCCCAGTGTAATGTTGACAGCCTGCCCGAATCCGGCGTATTTGAGCACCGGCAGACCCTGGTCGTGGTACATGGCCAGGACGGCATCGAATTGGCGAAGGTGATCGGGGACAAAGGCGGTATCGGCCGGCAACGGCCCGCTCAGTGTCATTCCCTGCTCGCGCAGTTGTTCCAGTAGCGGCTCGATGATCTCGATTTCCTCCCGTCCCAGGTGGCCGTTTTCGCCGGCATGCGGATTCAGGCCCAGGACGGCGACATGCGGATCGGATATCCGATAGCGTGTCTTGAGTGCGGTAACCAGAATCCTGAGCGTTCGCTCGAGATGATCGGCCGTGATGGCCGCCGGCACCCGGGAAAGCGGCAGGTGGGTCGTGGCCAGGGCGACGCGCATCGGGCCGGCTACCAGCATCATGACCACTTGATCGACACCAGCCAGTTCGGCAAGAAACTCGGTGTGACCGGTAAACGCAACTCCGGCCTCGTTGATCACTCCCTTGTGCAACGGGCCGGTCACCAGACCCGAAGCCTGCCGATCCAGACACAGATGAGCAGCCACCCGCAGACATTCAAGCACGTAACCGGCATTGGCGACATCGAGACGACCGGGCGCTTCGGGTTCTGAGAGCGCTACCGGCAGGCAGGCAATCTCGCCCGGCCCGCCCGGGACAGGCGTCTCCACGCACACGACCTTGCGCGCCAATTCCATTCGTTCCAGGGTCCGTTCGAGCAGACCGGGATCAGCCACCAACACCAGGTCCTCGCGGCCGGCAGCCAGCCGGCACGCGAGCTCCGGCCCGATTCCGGCCGGCTCGCCCGGCGTCAGGACAAGCGGGTTCACCTAGAGTCGGATCTCGACGAACGATTCACTGCGAAGGCTGCGCAGAAAGCGTTCGATTTCTTCCTCGGCCTTTTGCTGAAAGAGCATTTCCCTGGCCTCGGCCCGCAAGGCCTCGGTGGTGCGATCGGCTTCGCGCACGTCTTCAAGGCGGATGATATGCCAACCGGAACTGGTCTCGAAAGGCTCGCTCATTTCGCCGGGATCCAGTGTTTCCACGGCCGCCTGAATCGCAGAGCCATAGCGGTCGGATGGGAACCAGTTCAGCAGTCCGCCGATGTTGGCCGAGGTCTCGTCAGCCGAGTAACGGCGCGCCAGGTCGGCAAACTCCTCGCCGTCCCTGATCCGCTCATGCAGATCAAAGATCCGCTCGCGAGCCTGTCGGGGGCTGATCAATTCAGTGGGTGAAACCATCAGGTGACGAGCCCGATACTCCTGAACGATGACTTCGGGCTGGTCGCGAACATCTCGCACATGCAGGATCACGAATCCTGATGGCGTGCGAATCGGGTCAGTGACATGGCCGGGCTCGGTATCGGCAATGGCATCGGCAAACAATGGCGGCATGGCGTTGAGATTGCGCCAGCCCACATCACCGCCATCCATGGCCTCGGGCGCTTCGGAATAGGTCAGTGCGGCCGTGCCGAATTCCAGCCCATCGCGGACCTGTTCGACCACATCCTCGGCCCGCCGGCGAAGCCGATCGGCTTCGCTCGAATCCACCCCCTCGGGCACTCCGATCAGGATCTGCGACAACAGGTATTCCTCGCCACCGAAACGATCCGATTCCAGCAGAATGTCGATTTCGGTCTCGGTGATTTCATCCATGCCCTGGGCCACCCGCTGACGCAGTCGCGTGGTCAGCAGCTCATTGCGGACATCATCGCGAAACTCGCGAAAATCAATGCCATCATGCTCCAGCGCAGTGCGCAACTGACCCACGGTCAGTTGATTCTGACGGGCCACCTGCTCCAGCGCCTGGTCAATATCCGAATCGGACACGCGAATCCCGGTTTCCTCGGCGCGCTGAACCTCGAGTCGGGTCAGGATCAAACGTTCCAGCATCTGTTCTTCCATGACGCTGCGCGGCGGCATGCGCTCGCCCCGCATCTGGGCTTGCATCTCCACCATTTCGATGGCCTGATCGAGCTCGCTTTTCAGGATCACATCCTCCTCGACCAGGGCAACGATTCGATCGATTTCCTGGGCCTGGAGGACCATCGGAATGAGTAGCAGCACCGCCAGCCAGCAGTGCCCTGGAAAGATCTTGATATTCATGTTGTTGCGGTGTCCTGTCATAAGTTCTTGTTCAGAAGTGGTGATGAGTAAACAGTGCGTAGGGGCGCCGCCCCAGGCTACCCAGTCCTTTCAGGTGCAGTTCGAGAAACACCGAGGTCCGGGTTTCGGAATCCCGGTCCAGGATATATTCCCGGCCGGTCAGGCGCAGCGCCCAGCAGCAGCTTTCATATTCGATACCGGCCAGCAACTCGAGCGCCTCGTTTTCCTCGAACGAATAGTTGACTCGCCCGATCAGGTTGAGATTGTCACGCAGCGGATAGCGCACGCGGAAATCGGCCTGGTCGACACGGTCTCGGCGGAATCGATACCCAAGCGCCGCCTGGCGACCCTGCTGGCCTCGGTAACTGAGACCAAACTGGGCCACGCGGGTTTCATTCTCTTCGCTATCCCATTGCAGACCGGCCGAGACAATCCACTGGCGGGCCGGCCGCCAGTTCAATTCCGCCACTGTTTCCGAGCGCTGGCGCGACTGCGGCGCCTGGTTCGGCAACTGCACGTCGAGATCGCGAAAGTAGAAGATCTGGCCCAGGCTGACATCAAGACGACTGCGACCATCAGTGCTGTCCAGCAGGCGCGAGGTCAGGGCCGCGGTGAGCTGGTTGGCATCACCCTGGCGGTCCGGGCCACTGAAGCGGTTGTGATGAAACAATTGACTGAACCCGAAGGTCAGCTCGCGGGTATCGAAGCTGGGGATGTCGGTCTGGTCCTCGAAGGGGACATACAGGTAGAACAGGCGCGGTTCCAGGGTCTGGATGCGCGCCTGGCCGAGGCGACGCTCGAAAATCATTCCGGCATCGATACTGGCAATCGGCAGAATGCGGCTGGGATTGCTCTCCGGGGCGCCGCTGAGATCATACGCCGTGGCACGCAGACCCAGCGAGGGGCGAACAAACCAGCCGGGACGCATCAGGCTGTAGCGAAGCCGGGGAAACAGGTCCACTCGGGCGCCGGTAACACCCTGGTCGCGATCGAAGTAAACCAGTTCGCTGTTCATGGTCAGGTCGATATTCGTCGCCAGCGGCTGATCGACCTGCAACGTCACCCTCGGCAGGCGCCGATACGGCTCGTTGCCCGGAGCGACGGTGTCATCGAGCACCTGAAACGCATCGGCCAGTATATCCAGAGACCAAGTCCGTCCGTTGCCGCGAACTCCGACACTGGAGCGCAGAAAGCGCTGGGCCGAATCCGTCAGCTCGCTGCCCAGATCGATGAAATAGCGATCATCGCTGGCGCGGCGCAGATCAGCGCGTGCCCACCAGCGTGGCGCCAGTCGGGCGCGGTATTCAAATTGACCGAAGTAGCGGTCGCGTCCGGCCAGGTCATCACCGGGCAATACATCCAGATTGATTCGTCCATGCTGAGCACGGGTCAGAAATCGGTACTCGCTGCCCAGCATGAAGCCGCGCTTCTGGATCCAGCGCGGCTCGAAAGTGGCATCCTGGTTCGGCGCAATGTTCCAGTACCACGGTGCGGTGATGTCAAAACCGTCGGTGCTTGAAAACCCCAGGCGCGGATACAGAAAACCGCTCTTGCGCTGGTCATCCAGGGGAAAGCTCAGCCACGGCGAGTACAGAATCGGTACTCCCTTGAACTCCAGCCGGGCGTGCCGGGCCACACCCTGCCCGCGCTCCATGTCCAGCTCGACCTGGCGGGACTTCAATTGCCAGTCGAGTTGCTCGGGCGGGCAAGTGGTGAAGTCGAAATCCTCGACCCGCGCCTGGGTCGGGCTGAGCAGCATCACCAACCCGGCCGAACCACTGCCGTGCCCGTGGACAAAGCGGTATTCCACCTGGTCGAAACGGGCCTGGGAAATCTGCGTTTCCACCCACCCGGAATCGGCGCTGAGATCAATCAGGGCATCACTGTAATGCAACCAGACAGGCAGCTCGATGCGGCCGGTCTGGCGATCGTAAATCAGTTCATCGGTTTCCAGACGTTGATCACCCTGTTCGAGGCGGACATCGTCATGAAAACGCACCGGTTGCTCGGCCAGGGCTTCGAACTGCTCTGAATCGATCCGCAGCGGCACCGCACCCCGTTCGATCTGTCGCCGGGGAGAGTCGAGCTCATCCGGCACGCAGGCCAGCGGCTCGCTGACACCAGTGGTATCGCGGGTCTGACCCAGCGCGTGCAAGACCAGGCCGGGAATCAGTGCTAAAGCAAGGAAACGGTGCAAATCGAACCAGCTATCGACAATGACAGCCCGCTAAAATCGCATAGTCTGGCCAAATGATCAATGACTAATTGACCGCTGACGCAAAAATTCCCGTCGGGTTTCGGCCGAGGCAACGGCCAGTTCGGCTACCCGAACGTGAAAACAGTCCAGGTCTCCATCGCAGGCGGCCAGAACCTGCTCGAATGCCGCCACACCGGCTTCGTAAGTCGCGGTCAGCACCAGGTGGGCATTGTTGATGTCGCGCGCCAGCCATCCGGTGAACCGTTCCGTTCCGTGTCGCTCGCCGAAAGCTTCAATGGCGATGCGCAGATGATGAAAAATCGCGGTCTTCTCGCGCTCCATGTTCGACTCCGTCAGATCGCGGCGATAGAGTTCGATCAGTGCCTGGCGTGTTTCAAGAAGAAGTTCGACAAATTCAGCCGACAGCCTCTGCTCCCGCTCCCACCGTTCCAGCCATTGCGTCTCATGCCGGGCTCGCAGCCAGCGGCGGACGCCTTCTCGCTCGACGACCGTGGCATAGGCTTCGTTGAACTCGGTATCACCGGCCACAAACAGCTTCTCATGGGTGAGTTCGTGAAAGATGAAACCGGCCAACCGGGCATCGTCCCAGGCCAGCATGGTATTGAGCACCGGGTCGGCGAACCAGCCCAGGGTCGAATAGGCCACGGCCGGCGACACGGCGACATCGTAGCCCTGCCGTTCAAGGCGCCCGGCATGGGACTGTGCACGCTCGCGATTGAAATAACCGCGATAGGCCAGGCAGCCGACAATGGGATAGCACCAGCTCCGTGGCGCCATCGCGAAGCGCTCGGCGGCAATCACGTTCCAGACCGCCGCGTTGCGCTCCAGGTCGGCATAATGGGCGTAGGATCGAGAGTCCGGCAAACCCAGCTGCTGGCTGGCAAACTCGCGAATATCCAGTACGGTGACCAGGCGCCGGCGCAATTCGGGATCGGTCGAGGGATCATCAATCAACTCGACGATCGGTTCGCGCCGGCACAAAAGATCAAGCTGACCATGGGCTGCCTGACCATACCAGGACAAGGTCGCGCAACCGCTTCCCAGCAGGGTCAACGCAACAAGGAAGAAAGTCTTGAACACAAACTGGTATCTGGATGAGGACTTCTGGGCCACCTTCGGCTCGCTGATGTTCAACGAAGAAACCTTTGCCCAGGGCAACGATCAGGCGCTTGCCCTGCTCGAGCTGCTGGATCGGGAACCCGACCACATCCTGGACCTGGGCAGCGGGCCGGGCCGGCACGCGCTATCCCTGGCTGCCCAAGGGTATCCGGTCACGGCCGTCGACACCAGTGCCGAACTGCTGCGCGAACTCAGGCAACGGCGTGGCCAGTTACCCATCGAGATCGTACAGGCTGACATGCGCGAATTCGTGCGTGAACAGGCCTTCGACCTGATCATGGTGATGTGGACGAGCTTCGGCTATTTTTCCGAAGAAGCCGATCATGCCCGGGTACTGGACAACATCTGCGCCAGTCTGAAACCCGGCGGGCGCCTGGTACTGGACCTGGTCGGCCTGGAATACCTGTGTCGCAATCTCCAACCCGTCCACCTGACCGAATACGACGATGGCCGCATACTGGTCGAACGCCCCGACCTGACCGATGACCTGACTCGGCTGGAGAACGACTGGTATTTGATCGAAGGCGACCGGGTCCATCGCGCCCATTTTTCTCACCGGGTCTGGTCAGCCGGCGAAATCCGCGCCCTGCTGGGTCGCTGCGGCTTCGCACCGATCACCCTTTACGGCAGTTATGCAGGGGATGAGTATGATCTGGACTCCGAGCGGTTGATTGTCGTGGCGGGGAAAGAGGGGTGACACCGGAAGGTTTAAGGTTTAAGGTTCAAGGTTTAAGGAAAACCCAACAGACCACCGTCTTCCGTCTTCCGTCTCCCGTCTCCCGTCCAAAGACATGAAACGAACCAACCTCACCGACAGCCAATGGCGCGAACGTCTGACCGATGAGCAATACCGCGTCACCCGCCGGGCCGGCACCGAGCGGCCTTTCACCGGCGAATACAACGAACATTTTGAAGACGGGGTGTATCACTGCGTGTGCTGTGATCATCCGCTTTTCGACTCGGATTCCAAGTTTCACTCCGGCTGCGGCTGGCCCAGCTTTGACTCGGAGCTTGAACAGGCCGGCATCGAACAACGCTTCGATGATTCCCACGGCATGCGCCGGGTCGAGCTGGTGTGCTCAAGTTGCAACGCCCACCTCGGTCACATCTTCGACGACGGCCCGCCACCGACCGGCAAGCGCTACTGCATCAACTCCGTGGCGCTGAAGTTTCGGCCGAGATAGCTGCCATCTTTTCGCCTCAACGGATGCGGACGCCGCCCCGGCCGGCCGATGTCTTCATCGGCATCCCGCATCCGCCAATCCCAATCAAATGCTGAAATCCGGCAGCTTGCGCTCCATGGGCACCAGCTCGCTTCGCAAGTAAGCCGGCAGGCCATTTCGATCGAAGGGCGGATAGGCTTCACCCCGGATCAACGGCTCCAGGTAAGTACGCGCTGACGGGGTGATGCCGAAACCATCGCTACGGATGAACTTCTTCGGCACTTTCTTTTCACGATTGGCAATGCGCGCCAGTGGCGCAGACTCAATGGTCCAGCGATAAGGCTGATCGGACAATCGCCGGATCACCGGCATCACGCCGCTCTCGCCCCGAATGGCCAGCTCGACGGCCGCCTTTCCCACCGCGCGCGCCTGCTCCAGATCGGTTTTCGAAGCGATGTGGCGCGCCGACCGTTGCAGGTAATCACTGACGGCCCAGTGGCACTTGTGGTCCAGGCGCTGTCCGATCAGGTCGGCAATGGTCGGCGCCACGCCACCCAATTGCTTATGACCGAACGCATCGGTCGAACCTGCTTCGCCCAGAAATCGTCCCTGTGAATCGCGAACGCCTTCCGAGACCACCACCACGCAATAGCCATTGCGCTTGACCGACTGATCGACGGCCTTGCAGAAGGCGGACTCGTCGAAGGGCACTTCCGGCATCAGGATCAGATGCGGCGGCTCGCTGCGGTCGCCACCCGCCAGGCCACTGGCCGCGGCAATCCAGCCGGCATGACGACCCATGACCTCGAGAATGAAGACTTTCGTGGAGGTTTTCGCCATCGAGCGCACATCCAGCCCGGCTTCCAGGGTCGAGACGGCCACATACTTGGCCACCGAACCGAAACCCGGGCAGTTGTCGGTCATGACCAGATCGTTGTCGATGGTCTTGGGGATGGCGATGCACTGAAGCGGAAAATCCAGCGTGCGCGCCACCCGCGCCAGTTTCAGTGCGGTATCGGCTGAATCGTTGCCACCGTTGTAGAAAAAACAGCCGATGTCATGGGCCTGGAACACCTCGAACAGGCGCTCGTACAGGGTCCGATTCGCCTCCGGGTCGGGCAACTTATACCGGCACGACCCAAAAAAACCACCGGGGGTCTGGTTCATCGCCTCAATGACGGACTTTTTCAGCTTGCCGGTATCGAACAGGCGCTCCTCGAGCACACCGACAATACCATCGCTTGCCGCCAGCAACCTGCCGACCTTGCCGCCCTGCCCGCGGGCGGCCTCGATAACCGACGCCGCAGAGGCATTGATGACCGGTGTCACCCCACCCGACTGGGCATAAAGAAAATTCCTCCCCATCTTCACTCGAGTCACTCATTCAACATTGGCCAGCCACTAGCTTAAGCCATCCACCACGACATTTGAGCAATCCCCCCGCCTCCCGTCTCCCGTCTCCCGTCTCCCGTCTCCCG
>SL_3KL_010_SEDDRAFT_10004383_pt1 | contig 12762 bp, 9 predicted proteins | sample SodLakKL_010_SED_2_FD_10381 | JGI IMG/M metagenome (IMG submission 10381)
GAGAGATATATTCCTTGTTTAACAGCTCACAATTAGTCACTACTCATATGATGTGGCTGCTCTATGACAAATATGTAAAAGGCTTAAACGAAAAAGAACTCAGGGGAAAGGAAAGACAAATCGAAAAAATATTAAATATAGGGTTCCAAAAAGATTTTAGTGAAACTGATGACGAGTATAGTTGTCCCTTTACACACATAGTCTTCAGGATGATTGATGTCTTTGATGAGAAAGGACTCAATAATTCATCACAAAAGATGCTTCACTGGTTAAATAAGATAGAACCAGAAAAGCTTTCACAAGATCCAAATACCATCACTTTTAATGATAAAGAGAAAGAATATTCATCTCCATATGAGAAATATTATTCAAAAATTACAAAAGCTCTATTTGAAACTGAGCAATATGATACATGTGAAGAACATTGTGTAAAGGCATTAGCCACTATTAAAAAATTTCATAACAATTCTGATCTGTGGATTAGAAGGCGACTTGCACTTTGTAAATACCATAAAGAAAAAAATATTGATGCCATTAATGATCTGGAAGAGTTACTTGGTCATCTCGCCACAAATAAATGGTTTGTAAAAGCGGACATAGCTGATTGCTATCTTGCTGAAAAAGATTATGAGAATGCTATAAAATATGGGTGTGAAGCAGCTTTGGATGAAGAAAACTACAGTTTCAAGGTTAAACTTTTTAGAACTTTGTCTGAAGCTTTTGACGGGATGGAGGAATATGAGGTAGGTAGAAGTCATGCTTTACTTATTAAATCAATTATTGAGGAAGAGGATTGGAGCGTTAAAGAGTCTCATAAGGAGCTTTTTGATAAATTTGAAATTTTTGATAATGAAGTTGCAAATTTTAAAGAGATCTTGTCCATTTGTAAAAATCATTGGACTAAACAACAGTTTGCAGGTCAAGAAAAAAAGAAAGGTATAATAAAAGTAATACATGGTAGTGGTAAGTCAGGGCATGTTGAAGACGATGAAGGAAATGCCTACTTCTTTCCATTGTATGAAGTGAAATCAAAACCTTCTAAAAAAAGGAAATTTGAAGGTTCATCAGTTGAATTTTATTTGAAAGAAGCTACTGATCAAGAAGGACAACCAGAGAAGCATGCAGCAAATTTAGTTGTTATTGATTGGCAACAGTTAAGTGTAAGTAATCAAAGTAATAATTTAGAAGTTGGTGCTATGTATGACGGAAAAGTAAAAAACCTCAAAGACTATGGTATTTTTATAAATCTTTTAGATTATAAAATAGATGGTTTAGTTCATATAAGTGTTCTTGAAAGTAGTGGATATGAAAATTTTAAGAATATTTTCTCTGCTGGTGATAAAGTTAAAGTGAAAGTCATTGAAATAACTGAAAAGGGACCCTCGCTTAGAATAGTTTAATTAAATTGATTTAGAAGTAAATAAAAAATTTAATGACCATAAGTAAAATAGAAAAGAATTTAAAAAACCTGTTTGAACACAATCGGATCATTTTCTGGTACGATGAAAACCGGCAGTTCATTGATGAGTTTGAAGTATTAAACCTGGATTCAGTTGAGAAAATTACATGCAACAAAAACCCCTTTTACATAAAACACCTGGTAACCAAAGAAAAACCGGAACAGAACTTTCTGCTCTATTTTCCTTATGCGCAGCCCAACGATGAGGAAAATTGGTTGCTGGACCTTCAACTGGCTCACAAAGTGTATCACAGTGATCCCGTTGGCCTGATTCTACAGGATCTCGGTTTACCGTTTGAATTAAAACCGCTGGTGGAAAATCACAAAGCATTTTTTGATAGCCAGGCCAGGAACGAAAAATTCCTGGAGCTTTATGATGAAAAAGATTCCTACGAGCAGTGCCTGAAAAAAATGCTGTCGGTGGTTTTTAATACCATTGAAATCGACCTGCAAGGACAGTTATTACAATTCATCAGTCAGAAAACTGCCGGCCGGGAGGAACAGATCCTGAAAGACCTGGATCGCTTTGCTCTGCACGAAACATTCTGGGACAGAGTAGCCGAACGGTATGATTATGTAGCTCCAAATCCATCTCTGTACGATTTTCTTCTGGTCATTTTTAAAGAGCATTTTCCACTTACGCGAACCGGTGAAAATCATCATGAAGCAAAAATCTTGCTCTCGCGGTGGAAACAAACCAGGGGTTTCGATGAAACGTTTAAAACTCTTTCCAAACAAGTGCAGGAGGACCTGGATATCGACAACAGGATTTCCGGAAAGCCGCTTGATCAAATCATCTCTGACGATCTGTTCGAACGAACAGACAGGGAAGTCCTGGCTAAAATAGTCAGCATGTTGTTGGAGGAGGACATATCGAATGAACGGATTCAGGAAATCTGTAAAATCCGTTCAAATAAATTCTGGTACACAACATTTCAGTCGATTTACGAAGCTGTTGAACATGCGGCGAACATGATTCACCTGGTACGCAGTTTTCTGGAAAAAGAGATAACTTTCGGTTCTCTGGAAGAAGGCGCCCGGTTATACAGCAGAGACTATTACAAAGCAGATTTTCACTACCGAAAATTTATCTATCACTACCGGCAAAGCAAACAGAGCAGTATCCTGAAACCGCTGGCAGCAAAAATTGAGAAGATCTATTCCAATGACTGGCTTCTGACGTTGAATCAAAAATGGCAGAATCGTATTGATGAACTGGATCACTGGCCAACCAACGGTCCTACAAGCCAGCGTGATTTTTATAATCAGTACATCAAGCCATTTGTTGAGAAACGGCAGCGTGTGATTGTCGTGATTTCCGATGCATTGAGGTACGAAGCCGGGCGGGAGCTTTTTGAAAAAATGGTCTCTGATCACCGATTTGAAGAAGATGAGTTTTCCTATTTAATCAGTTCCCTGCCATCCTATACCCAATTGGGCATGGCCTCCCTGTTACCCCACACATCCATAGAAGTGAAAGAGGGTGCTGAAACCGTGGCATGTGACGGCGTAGCCGCAATTGGCCAGCCCGGAAGGGAACATATACTGAAAAGTGTAGAGGGAATAGAAGCGGCTGCAATCAGTGCCGAAGAGTACATGGAAATGCACAGTAAAAAAGAGGGGCGTGATTTCACCAAAGCTCACGACCTGATCTATATGTATCATAATATCATCGACAAAACTGGTGATGACCGCGATAGTGAGCTTCGGGTATTTGAGGCAGTAGAAGAAGAACTGGAGTACCTGGTGAATCTATTGGTGCGAATCAATACAATTATGCCGCATACCAATGTCATTGTAACATCCGACCACGGATTTCTCTATCAGCACGAAACGCTGCATGAAAGTGATTTTGCGTTATCGGAGATTGATGGTGAAATCTGGAAAAAGAACCGCAGGTTTGTCATTGGGAAAGGGTTGACCGGAAATGATGCTCTATCACATTTCAAGGGCGATCAATTGGGGTTGCAACCCGACCTGGATGTACTCATTCCAAAAACGATCAACCGTATACGAATTAAAGGGGCGGGCAGCCGTTTTGTGCATGGAGGGGCAAGTTTGCAGGAAGTAATGATCCCGGTAATGAAAGTCGGATACAGATCCGGCCGACAGGCACAACAAGTTGAAATTGACATCATCAAAAAATCCGACCGGATATCTTCAAATCTTCTGCCTGTATCTTTTATACAGACAGAAGCGGTTTCTGATAAAGTGTTACCGAGAAAAATTAAAGCTGCCCTTTATACAGAAGAAGGCACCAAGCTTTCAGATGAATTTGTGTATAATTTCGACTTCGAAAGCAGTGCTCAGCGAAACAGGGAAGAAAAACATACCTTTCAGATATCAAGTGCAGCCGGTGAGCACTATGGTGAATGGATTGTACTGCGGTTGGAGCAACCGATAAAAGGCTCCTCCCAGTGGAAAATCTATAAGGAATTCAGATATCAGTTTGTAACTACAACAGCTCATGATTTTGATTAGATAAATATGACCGATTTGGATAAACAATTGAACAGGTATTATCCCGGTAAAGTCGTTCGAAAAGATCTGACTAAACTGGTAAAGGGAAATGCCATTGTACCAACGTATGTGTTGGAATACCTGCTTGGACAGTATTGTGCCACAGATGATGAAGATACGATTAATGAAGGGGTAGAACGCGTTAAAAAAATTATTGCCGATCACTTTGTACACAGGGATGAGGCACAAGCGATCAAATCACAAATCAGGGAAAAAGGTTCGCACAGAATCATTGATAAGGTTTCGGTTCAGCTTAATGATAAGCGTGATATTTATGAAACGACATTTGCCAATCTGGGCCTCCGCCATGTAAGCATCAGTTCCCACATCGTGAAAGCCCATCAAAAATTACTCTCCGGTGGAGTTTGGTGCATCATCACCATGGGGTATGAATTTACTGAGGAAAGAGATGTGTCACCCTGGATTATTGAAAACTTAAAACCGATCCAGATTGCCAACATCGATTTGAAAGAGTACAAAGCTGCCCGTAAACAGTTTTCAAAAAATGAGTGGATCGATGCTTTGATGCACTCCATTGGTTTGAACCCGGACGAGTTTTCGGAACGATCCAAATTGTTACAGTTAACCAGATTGGTTCCGTTTGCCGAAAACAATTACAACCTAATTGAATTGGGCCCCAAGGGTACGGGGAAATCTCATATTTATTCAGAGATGTCGCCACATGGCATCCTGATTTCCGGTGGTGAGGTGACCAAGGCAAAGCTATTCGTAAACAACAGTACCGGGGATATCGGGTTGGTAGGATATTGGGACGTAGTGGCCTACGATGAATTTGCCGGTAAATCGAAGAAAGCAGATCGCGGACTGGTTGACATCATGAAAAATTATATGGCCAATAAATCCTTTTCACGGGGTACTGAAGTGTATGGGGCTTCGGCATCTATGGTATTTGTGGGGAATACAGATCACGCTGTTCCTTATATGATCAAACACAGTGATCTGTTTGATGCATTGCCACAGCAGTATTATGACACCGCCTTTCTGGATCGGCTTCATGGGTATATTCCAGGGTGGGAAATTCAGAAACTGAGAAATGAGATGTTTACCGGGGATTATGGGTTCATCGTGGATTATCTAGCGGAGATTTTAAAGGAACTCCGAAAAGAAGATCATACACAGGCTTACACTAAATACTTTGAATTATCAGACTCCATCACAACACGAGACAGGGATTCCATTTCAAAGACTTTTTCGGGATTGGTCAAAGTCATCTATCCTCATGGCGAATACACTGAAGAAGATGCCAAACAGTTGCTGGATATTGCCATTGAAAACCGGATGCGGGTAAAACAGCAACTCATCAAAATGGATGAAACGTTTGAAGAGGTAGATTTTAGCTACAAAATGAATGGAAAAGGAAAAACAGAAACTATACAAACACTGGAAATAATCGAGTTTGGTTCACTCCTTACAGAAGGTGAGGCTGATACAGGTGATGGTGAAACGATTGCACACGTAGAAAAAGTAGATAAGTTTACTGAAAAAGATCCAGAAGCTGGCCAAAAAATTATCCGGGAAAACCAAACCGGTGTCAGTTATAAAAAACTTTTTGGAGCATATCTTAAGGGCGCAACACATATAGAAGTAGTCGATCCGTATATACGTCTGCCATATCAACTAAAAAACTTTATGGAATTTGCCCGTTTGGTAGCAGAGTTAAAGCAACCTGATGAAGAAGTTGAGATTCATCTTAAAACGAACAACAACGAGGATTATATCGAGAATGCCAAAGAAGCCTTTTCAGATATGGTAAATTCCCTCGAACCCGTTGGTATTAAATTCAGTTACGAATTCAATGAGGATTTACACGACAGATCTATTGTGTTGAATAACGGTTGGAAAATAATACTTGGCAGAGGATTGGATATCTTCCAAAAAACCAATGGATGGTTTGATATAGCGGATCACTATCAGGAAGTGAGGAAGTGCAAGGGGTGTGAGATTACGTATTTGAGAATTGAGTAAGACTGGTTGGCTATTTTGCAAAATTATTTTGCTACCGGGGACCTAGAGATTGCGATTCGAAATGAAGAGGATTTGACTAAAGCTGAACCGTTGATTTTGCGGAGTTATGAGGGGAGTTGAGTGGAAAATCCGGTACCGGTTTCATACTATGTAGTAGTTATCGTGCACGTTGATTCCCCGGTACAACAGGTAACTGCTGTTTGAAGACAAAAATAATCTATGGGATATGACAGCCCAAATCCGCGACAAAATTTTTTACAAAGGCCACCAGTACTCGTTAGCTACAGAGCCATTGAGGCCATATCTGGAGGCAATGGATATCAGCTATCCAAGTACTTCAACAGGGAACTACCGGGGATATGTGGCTTCGTGGGAGGTGATAGAAGATAAACTATACCTGATTGAACTGATGATACACGGGTTTACGAAAGAGATGGATCGTGAAGAGGATCTATTTCCGGGAGAGGATAAAAAATTTGCAGAGTGGTACACCGGTAAACTCAGAATTCCACACGGAGAACTTTTGGAATACGTACACAACGGCTACGGTTCACTTTATGAGAAGGAACTTTTTTTGAGATTTTTGAACGGCAAACTGATTGGGGAGAGTGAGAAAGATAACCGAATTGAGTATGAGGAGAAACTTGCCAGAGAAAAGCGGTTTATGCAGGAAAAGGAAAACAGGAAGGTTATGAACCGGATTCGGAGGTTATTTCATGTTTAGTGGGTGTTGGGAGGGTGGTACTGCGCCGAAGAATCCGCGAAGAGTCCGAAAACGGAAAAGAGTACTACGCCCGGCACGGGAAGAAACTGCAAAATCTGCCGAAACATGACTTAGATCAACCGGCTGCTGATTACCTGCATTGGCACCGCGATGAGGTTTGGCTGGGGTAACTTTGTTTACTTATGAGATTAATCTGTATTCAAAAAACAATCCGATAATTTTACACTTAAATAAAGAGATGCCGCTTTCTATGCTCTGCTTAGATACTGCAAGCTGATTGCCCTGGCCGATGGGGTGATTATGGCGGCGTGGTGGGGCGTTAAAGTAGATTCTGCTACTCAAAATCTCCATTGAATGAATCAAGCTGAATGAGATAGCCCCGGACATGGCGCAAACCAATGCACCTCGATAACATTTCATATTTGAAACAAGAGCTGTATATTACATATCAAATATGAAACATTATGAATAGAAAACGCCCTGTATTACTGCCCAAACATGAACGAATGCTTCAACAAGTCGGAGAGCAGTTCAAATTGGCACGGTTACGCAGAAAATTGAGTGCTGAACAGGTCTCGGAACGTGCAGATATTGGCACATCAACTCTCTGGAGAATAGAAAAAGGTGAACCCGGTGTGGCGTTGGGAAACTACTTCCAGGTTCTTGCCGCCCTGGGGCTGGAAAGGGACGTCCTGAAACTGGCTTTTGATGATGAACTTGGGAGAAAAATTCAGGATGCTGAGTTGATATCTAAAAAAAGAGCACCGAAAAAAAAGAGTGATTCGTGATGGCAGCCGATCAGCAGAGAAAAGAAATAATGGTCTGCTCGCACCCTTCCCCGCTGCAAGACCCCATATTAATGGGAGCGTTGAGTGCCACCGTTGTAAGAGGAAAAGAGATATTTTCGTTTGAGTACAGCTCCGATTTTTTAGAATCAGATTCAGTGTTTGAAATCGACCCTAACCTGAAGTTGTATAAAGGTCCGCAGTATCTCAGTGAGGAGGAGCGAAATTTTGGAATTTTCCTGGATTCCTCTCCCGACCGATGGGGACGGGTACTCATGGACAGACGTGAAGCAATGAATGCCAGAATAGAAGACAGACCGGGGCGAAGGCTGATGGAATCGGATTATCTGCTTGGAGTTCATGACGAATCGAGAATGGGTGCTCTGCGATTTAAAACTGATAAAGACGGGCCATTTTTAGATGACGATCCGGTACACTCCACTCCTCCGATGACATCACTCAGGGAATTAGAGCGTGCAGCGAATGAGCTTGAAGAGGATAGATCATTAGATGACAAAGAGTTCTTAAAACGATTGATGCTATTGATTGCTCCGGGATCATCCCTGGGTGGCGCCAGACCAAAGGCAAGCGTCAAATCGGAAGAAGGTCACTTGTGGATTGCAAAATTTCCAAGCAAGAATGATGACTTCGATGTTGGAGCGTGGGAGTATTTGATCTGGAAGCTTGCACGAAAGTGTGAGGTGGAAATGGCTCAATCAAGGGCTGAAAAGTTTTACTCTGATCATACAACGTTTATGACGAAGCGTTTTGACCGGGATGAGAAGGGGAATCGCCATCATTTTTTTTCTGCGATGACACTTCTTGGTTATCAGGATGGGGCGGACGCTCAGGCCGGGGTGAGCTATCTTGAACTGGTTGAACTTCTGCAAACACGCGGAGCCAGCATTACCCATGATTTAGAGCAGCTTTGGAGACGGATTGTGTTCAGTATTTGTGTATCCAATACTGATGATCATTTAAGAAACCACGGGTTCATTCTTACCAATAAAGGGTTAAGATTGAGTCCGGCATACGATATTAATCCAAATCCCAAAGGCTACGGCCTCAATCTGAATATTGATGAGCAGGATAACAGGCTGGAAAAGGATATAGCCCTCAGGGTTGCACCTTTATTCAGGTTATCCGAAGCCAGAGCAACACAGATCGCTCAGGAGATCGAAGAGGTCGTTGCGAGATGGAGAACGGAGGCTGAAAAATTAAATATAAGCAGGAGAGAAATCGAACAGATGTCGGCCGCATTTCTGCCGTATATGTAAATTGAACTGTAAACATGCCGTGTCATAATTTCCGGCCGGGTTTTGCGGAAAACCACGAAATCATAATCCGGAGGTTGTCCGCGATCTCCGGGATGGAAGCCGTGGGTGCCATATCCGTTGATAGGCCTTCCCGTTACCCCCTCGGTGTGGATCACGGCGTGGATCGAAATATGGGCTCGGGGTTTCGTGAATGGGTTCCATTTTAAAGCTACCGACCAGACGTTTCTCCGAAACGTGTTTATGCTCACCGATAAAAATCTATAGATGAAATCCATATGTATTTGTTAGAAGAAATACGGCGATGTACCCGAAATATAACATGTGCGTCAAACTCAAAAATGCTGTAGGCATGTATCATCTTGTAACCCCGGGCGGTTTTTGCCGGGCAAAAACAAGCCCGGGGATATCGTGGAGCAGATTCCACCTCCGGCCTGGATTTGCAAAAAACCACGAAATCATAATCCGGAGGTTGTCCGCGATCTTCAGTATGGGAGCCGAGGGGCCATTCCCGTTGATAATCCTTCCCGTTACCCCCTCGGTTGGTATCACGGCGTTGATCGAAATATGGGCTCGGGGTTTGGCATCTCTGATCTGTTTACCCGGAGCGTTGCCCCGGGCTGTGATATCTGACGCTTTCAGCGTCGGGTGCATGCCAATGATTAGATTACAAATCATCACATGAATCGCTTTTTTTATGGAAGGCACGTTTCGGAGAAACGTCTGGTCGGTAGCACCGGCGGTGCGCGAAACCCAAGCCTCCGGCCGGGTTTTGCGACAAATCACGAAATCATAATCCGGAGGTTGTCCGCGATCTCCGGAATGGGTGCCCTGGGGGGCATACCCGTTGATGGGTCTTCCCGTGAACCCCTCGGTTTGGATCACGGCGTTGATCGAAATACGGGCTCGGGGTTTCGTGAATGGGTTCCATTTTAAAGCTACCGACCAGACGTTTCTCCGAAACGTGTTCATGCTCACCTATGAAATGTTTAGATGAAATCCATGTAGGTCCGGTTGTGGGCAGTTTAGGAGTTGGGGAATGCCGGGAGGCAGAAGGCAACTCAATACACAAGATAGGGGAGCATTATACGCAAATTGCCAAGCGCTAAGCGCTAAGCGCTATGCGCCATGCACTTTATGCACTACCTCAAATCTCTACTCCAAAGTTGCCAACTGCTTACTGCCTAGCCTGCTATCCTCTATCCAGGCTCGTTCTTCTCAAAACACACACAGTCCATCGCATCCCCGCCCGGCTACATGGTCATGCGGTTTTTCGGATTTGGCAAGAAACACGGCTTCAAAATTTGTGTGGGTCTGTGCCATTTAATACTTTATTAGTGACTAAAGGTGGATAGGCATTTTCACCTAAAGAAGATTGACTATGAAAGAGCAATGAGACGCGAATTAATATTCGATAGATGTTTTGAATATTAGAATAAATTAATATTTTGAGAGAAATCAACGCTACTATGGAACGCACAAAATCTAAAGGTACAGTCATCGTCGTAGAAGACGATATGCTGCTGTCGCTTGTTGAAACACGAACTGTGGAGAGACTTGGGTACGAAGTTGTCGACAAAGCGATTAGCGGTGAAGAGGCAATTCAAAAAATAAAAGCGCACGACCCGGATGCCGTAATCATGGACATTTCACTGAAGGGTGAAATGGACGGGATTGAAGTGGTTTCGAGAGTTCGATCTTTTTCGAATGTCCCCGTTATCTACTTGTCGGGAAATGGTGACAAGCTGAATAAAGAGAGAGCCCGAAAAACCGGCTACATCGATTTTCTTGTGAAGCCGATTAATCCATCAGCTATTCGGGTGCCGCTAGAGAAAGCCATAAAAGAAAAGAAAAACAGGGTGCTTAGTCACGCAAGTTAACCAGGATTTTGCCTGACTGGCCCCCTTGAAGCATTTTCTCAATTTCAGGTTTCATATCGTCGAGCCCTTTCTCCGTGCAGACGTGAGCCAGTATCTCAGGTTCAGGTTTCCACGGGCCCGCAAGCTTGTTCCACAGGCGCAGGCGGTCTTGCATCAATGCGATGCCCGAATCGATGCCCATCAAACTTACCCCTCTCAGAATAAAGGGGTAGATACTCGTGTTTAGTTCTCCTCCAAGCACGTTTCCGCAACAGGCTACAACTCCATTGTGAGCCGTTTGGCGGATCACGGCATCCAGCATACTGCCACCCACTGTGTCAATGGCTCCGGCCCAGGATGACGATAACAGCGGACTTCCACCAACATCCGATACCCGGTCACGGTGTATCACTTCCGAAGCGCCCGCCTTTATCAGGAATTCCTCCCTGTCGGTCTTGCCGGTGGCCGCTACCACGTCATAGTTCAACCGGGCAAGCAGTGCCACCGCAAACGAGCCAACCGCTCCCGTAGCGCCGGTTACCAGTATCTTGCCACTCTCCGGTTCTATGCCGCCTGCCATTATTTTTTCTATTCCAATGGCTGCCGTAAGCCCCGAAGTTCCGATCATCATGCTCTCTTTCAATGTGAGATTTCCGGGCAGATGCAGTGTCCATTCGGCAGGAACCGAAATGTACTCTCCGAAACCTCCGGGAGTGTTCATGCCCAGATCGTAGCTTGTTACGATCACTTCATCACCTTCTTTGAATTTGTCGGTGCCGCTTTTCACGATAATGCCAGCGGCATCTATGCCCGGCGTAAACGGATAGTTTTTGGTGACAGCGCGATTGCCCGATGCAGAGAGGGCATCCTTGTAGTTCAGCGAAGAGTAGTGAACCCGGACCAGCAGATCATTCTCCGGAAGCGAAGCTGTTGAGAGTATTCTCACCTGCTGGGTGAATCCCCTTTTTGACTCCTCGGCCACCAGCGCACGGTATTCGATGTGATTGCTCATGACAGGTATGTTACTAAATCGTTTGTGATGAAAACAGGATAGGTGTCTTAAAATCATCTTTGATTGCTAAGGATGCCTATCATAACGTCCGGGTTTTTGATCTTCACGCAAAGAATTCAAGGCGGACCCAATCTGTGGCTTATACGTCGTTGATCCCGGCGCGGAAAAAGACCGAAGTATCGCAGCAAGGCATAGCCTGAGCGGGCGCGGTTAAAACCTGTACGTATAGTTTATCTTAACCGAGCCCTGAGTTTCGAGAGGCGAGAACCTGTTGTCAATCTGGATCCAGTTCCAGGTATGTACAAGGAAAATGTCTGATCCCGGTGTAACAATCCAGCGGAACCGATTGTAGAGGCCGAGAAGATCGCTCACATTGTCGAACTGCACGATGTTGGTGAAGGAGATGCGCGGTGTGAGATCAACATTTCCACGGAAGCGGACAAGGTCGGTGGTAAAATCACCTTCCTCTAAATTCACATCGCTCCGCGACCAATCGGCCGATAAATTGATGCCAGGGAATGGCCTCACAGTAAGCGTAGTGTTGTAAACCGATCGTGTTCCTGTCCAGAAACCTTCATATGTGTAACTCAGGTCAGAAGCCACCCTTCTGAAGGATGCCGTATTGAGGCTGGTGTTGAACGACCAGCTATGATAGCTCCCATCAGGAATTACGATGGTGCCATCCCGTAAAATATCAAAAGGTACTTGCAAACGTTCGAAGTTTCTGTTTAGGCTGGCCTGGATCCTGTCGCCGCTTTCAAAACGAATATCCAGCGGGGTAAAACGGGTATTTACGGTTTCGGGCCTGAAGTCGAGATCCATCAGGTACTCATGTCTGAGCTGGTAGGTGAGTGACCGGATAAGGCTGCTATTCGACAAAACCTGGGTATATTGAAAAGTTGGCTGAAATCTTCTGAACGCCACTCTTGGGGCTATGCCCACGGCCGGGTTAAATGCATTTCCAAACTCCCTGTAGGAAGCCCAGAACGTAAACGGAAAGTTTGGATATGCCACCCGGACTCCCCTGCTGGTTCGGTCCCAGAAGTCGCTCTCGTCATCAACGGTGTTTTCGTTGTGCCACACCATAAAGGCCTGGAACTGGAGATTTTTGTCACCCAGAAATCGTGAGGTGCTCAGTTCAAG
>SL_3KL_010_SEDDRAFT_10004384_pt1 | contig 12762 bp, 14 predicted proteins | sample SodLakKL_010_SED_2_FD_10381 | JGI IMG/M metagenome (IMG submission 10381)
GACGGGGAGGAAGCGTATCCGGTATTGATTTATAAAGAATCCGATTACCACAAGGCTAAAGCCAGGTTGCTCCGATCTTATCCTGATTTAGAGACGCTTGAGAAGTTATATGATGCTATTTGTGATCAGTTAAACCTGGCTGTGGGTAGTGAACAGGATGAAGCTGAACCACTTTCTATGGAAGGCGTGATGAAACGGTCGGGTTTGTCAGGAGGGGAATTCCAGTCCGGGCTAAAAGTTCTTGAACGGCTTGAAATTCTTGAGGTGATCCGGATGTCGGAACCGCAGATTGGTATTCAGTTTACGGTACATCAGGATATACTTCGTCAGTATATCAATGAAAGTAAAACAGCAAAGGGGGAGTTCCTGGATCAGCTTTTCAGGCAGTACGGGCCGGAATCATTTTCATCAATGTATTACCTGGACCTGCCTTATTTGCTGAAAAAATTCAACCTCAACAGGAATTCACTGGTAAAAGCGATCAGGGTGATTGCGGAACAGGATCAATTGTTGGATGTTCACCTGCTGGAAGAAGAGCCGCTTGTAAAGCTGACGGAAGCAAGAAGGAGCCGGTTTCCGGCAAATAAGGAAGCTGTTGAAGGGTATAGAAATATATTGTTGAAAAAGCTTGATCAGATGAAGGCATATGCAGAAACCCGATCATGCAGAGAAGCTTTTTTAAGAATGTATTTTGGTGAGGCTGATGCAGAACCCTGCGGACAGTGTGACCGTTGCTCTGATGACGGGGCAGACCATGAAAGCCCGGATCAGAATGATATCACACTAATTCGAGAAGTGTTATCGGAGCCAAATTCGATCGGTGAATTAATGAAAAAAACAGGGTGGAGGAAAAATAAGCTGAAAGAGGTAATCCGGTTGCTGATTGTTGAAGATAGCATCCGGAAAAGTGATCAGGATCCGGGTAAATATATCTGGAAAGAGTAGATAGCCGGGGCTGTCTTTGACCTCTGTATTTCAATTGATTTGATATAAAATAGATCATTTCGGTAAAAATGAATTCCTATAGATATCCAATCTATATTTGAACCCAATAGGAATACTAATCCACATCATGATCCGTCAGGATCATCTCGTGGGTAGGTACGAGTTTGGGGATTCCAATTCATTTGTTCCATCGGAACAATTCGTGGTGGAATTCCGTCTGGTGGCCGTACCGCAGAACACCCCTCAGAATGTAATGCTGAACGCATTACATTCATCTCCCCTCGGAGGGGAGACCGTTGTAACGCGTCCAGCGTTATCCCGACGCTTCGGGAAGGGGTGTTCTTTAGTTCCGCCTCGAAACCAAAATTCACCCAGCCGCCTGTTCTCCCCCCCGGTGATTGACCGGCAGGATTCACTCTGGTTGGTAAAAAATCCGGTTTACTCATCCGGTGTGTCGTCTGATTCATCATCTGAATCATATTCTGCTTCCGGTTCATTCTGAGTTTCTGTTTCGTCACTTTGAAACCGTGCCCTCATCAAAGCCTCGCGCTCCCTTCGGAGAATTTCCCGCACAGAATCGGTTCTTACAACCTGTGGTTCACCCTGGCGCTGATAAAAGGTATGGCTTCGGTCAAATTGATCCCTCGTCACCTGATAATGATCAAAAACGATGGTGTATAGACTGTCTTTTTTTTCTTCGATCCCCCTGAGTTCGGCAATACTCTGAACCAGGAATACTTCTGTAAGCAGGTTGATATAATCTGATTCACGGATCAGGTCTTCCGGCTTATCGGGATCATCCTGACAGGCACTGAGTAACGGAATCAACAGAATCAGTGCCACGATAAATTTATTCATCTTCTTCCGGTGGTTTCGGGTTTAACGGCCTGAGAACAACTTCATTGATCAGGAAATTATCAGATGTTTCAAGCAGATGAATCAGGGTAGAGGCGACATCTTCCGGCATCATCATGTTGGGGTGCGTTTCACCGGCATTTGCTGTTTCAAAAAAATCTGTAGCGATCGAACCCGGCATCATACAACTCACTTTGATACCATCATATCGCAATTCCTTGAATAACGCTTCACTGAAACCGCGAACCGCGTACTTGGAAGCGTTATATCCCGACATCTTCGGATTTCCAAGCAATCCTGCGATGGATGAAATATTGATAATATGACATGTTTCAGGATTTTGTTTCATATAAGGAACTACGTTACGGGTCAGGTAAAACACGCCGTTCACATTTGTATTCTGCATCGCCTGCCAGTCTGAAAGTGGCAGTTTATCTACATCTCCAAACGATGCAAGTCCTGCATTATTGATCAGAATATCTGGCAAATGATCATCATTAAATGTTTTTTGAACCCATGATTCTATATCAGAATGGCTTGTAACATCCAGTTTTACAGGTTTAAATTTTTCACCCAGTTCCTTCTGTATCGCTTTGAGCTTATCCATCCGTCTTGCAAGTCCGTAAACGGTTGCCCCTTTTTTGATGAGTGCTTCACTGAATGCAGCGCCGATTCCGCTGCTGGCTCCTGTAATAATGGCTGTTTTATTTTCGATCTTCATAAGATAAGTTCTGTTGTCGTTTGAACAAGAAGTTATATTTGTTTGATTCAGTTAAAGTTATAAAACTTTCTGATCGTTAAAATCTATTTATTGATGATGTAAACAGTCAGATATTGTAATTCATTCAAAACCAATTATGTACAGGTTTCAGATATTCAGAAGTTTTTTCAAATGGATGAACCAGGATACTTTAAATAATTAATACAGACTCAAAAAGAATGCACCATTTTTTTATCGATATCGGTAATAGTTTCATTAAAGTAGCAACATATGCCGATAACCAATGGAAATTGGTATTCAGGAGTGGTATAGATAATGAATCCGGCTTTTACTCGTGGTTGTCTGGGCAGGAGACTGAAAAGATCGTGATCTGCAGCGTTTTGAAGCGAATTACCCAGGAAGTTGTACACAGAGTGCCAGAGAACAGATTAATCATTCTAAACCGGAATAAAGTACCAGGATCACTTTTTGATTACCAATCTGCGGATTCACTGGGGATGGACCGTTTTTTTTCATGTTATGGAGCCTGGAAATTGTCAGGAGAAGCAGTGATAGTGATTGATGCGGGATCGGCTTGTACAATAGATTATATGAATGAGAATTCTGTCTTTGGAGGCGGGATAATTATGCCAGGGCACAGGTTGCTGATTCGGTCAGTTTCTGCAGACCTTCCGGAGCTTCCTAAACCTGATGGCCGGTTACCGGATACCTGGCCGGGAAAATCGACGAATGATTGCCTGAGATGGGGGACGACCGGTGTATTTATCATGTCAATTGCCGGTTTCTTGGATAAATACAGACGTTCTTACGGAGATTTCAAACTATACCTGACCGGGGGTGATGCCGGAATTCTGAAGGATTATATTGATGATTACCCGCTTCAGGTAAAGCCATTTCTCATTTTTGAGGGTATGAAAGCGTTTTATGAGGAGTACCTGGAGAGTGATTATTCAGGGTGAGGGGTGTTCTCAGGGCCCACCTCGAAATTTGAATAAAACACTTACCCTATTCAGTGCGGCTTAAATTCGTGCTTCCGTTATTTACACTGCGCTCATATTGATCTTTATAATCCCGGATCGCACGGAATATAGCTGATGCCATGATAGCCTGGCCGTATTCACTTGTAAGATACCTGGCTTCATCCGGGTTTGAGAGAAATCCAAGTTCAATTAGAATAGCAGGGGTGGAGGCGTGCCAGAGGGCTTCAAGCCCGGCTTGTTTGACACCTCTTGAATTTCGCTGGGCACGGTTCTTGAACTGGTCTTCAACCATGCTGGCTATACGCTCACTGATTGCCATGTTGCCGGCATTGGTCAGTTCATATAACAACAATTCTTCTTCACTTAGCTGAAGGGAGCCATCACCGTTTTCGAGATCAACCACACTGTTTTCCCGTTTCATGACTTCGAGTGCAGATTCACTTCGTGCCAGCCCTAAAAAGAAAGTTTCTGTACCATTGGCACGTGTTGAGGGAGCAGAATTTACATGGATGGATACAAAAAGGTCACCATTTGCACGTGTGGCTGTCAACCCGCGCTCACTCAGGGGAACAAATACATCTTCTTCACGCGTATAGACAACTTTAACATCAGGCAGATATTCTTCGATATATTCACCTACTTTGAGAGTTACTGCCAGGGCTACATCTTTCTCCATAATTCCAAGCTGCGTGTTCATCGTGCCCGGATCGTGTCCGCCATGGCCTGCATCAAGTACGATGACATTGAAATTCATATTATCCTGGAATTCCATGGCCTGATGATCTGCAGGGGTATCAAAAAAACTGTCATCTGTTAACCAGGCAATCGGCAAAACACCTTCCGATTGCTGTCTGACTACTTCTTCAGTAGTGTATTCAAGCGCAAGCAGCAGATCAGTGTTATTCTGATCCGGATAAACGCTGGTCTTAAAATAGACTTCCTGGCCGAGAAAGATATCGATTCCGATGCCGTCGTCTGTTTTATGAACGTCGAAACCGGTAAAGGTGTCTGACTCCGGCGGAAACCTGAGGTTTAATGTATCGAGCCTCACTGTAAAGCTTCATCTGAATAAGGTCCGTTGAAGGCTGGACGACGAGAGATGAGTCAATAAGCTCAGAAAGGTGGTACCGGACGACAAACCCCTTACCATCACTTCGTTCAACGGCTGATATCCGGTGAAGTTCTGACTGGGCGGCAACAGGCGCGGCCGCCGATAAAAGCAGAAGCACACAGCTACTAAGGAATATACAAATGTTCAGTGAAAGAACGATTCGTCCTGTCATAGTGAATCAGTTTAAGTAATACATGCAAATGGGTTACCGCCCTAAAATATCGGCTTTTCCATTGTTTTTACAAAAATATAAATCACTCCTGGAAAATTATGCAGATTCTAATCGCAAAATAGTTGACATAAATCCGGTGATCTGTTACAATTCCTGTAGCTTATCTAATCTTAACTGAAAATGGAGTAAAGGCCGATGGATCAAGAAACATTTCTGGAAGCCGCAAAAAGCGGCGATTTTGACACTGTAGAACAGTTACTGGAAAAAGGGTTAGAAACCGATGTGCAGGATGAACACTCGCGAACTGCACTGATGAAAGCATCCAAATACGGGCATTTGGACATTGTTCAGCTATTGATCAACAAAGGTGCCGATATCAACCACAGAGACAACCGCGGGACCAATGCACTGTATTGGGCAAGCAGTAACGGACACGAAGATATCGTCCAGTTATTAATTTCTCATCACAGTGATGTTGATGTGATTGACGACCGGGGGTGGAGTGCAAAAGACCAGGCCGCAACCCATCATTTTACAGGTATTGTTTCGTTGCTTGAAGAAGCAGGTGCCTGATAAAATAGATCATCATATACAACTAATTGTCAAGTTGACGATATAGCCAGACATTAGACCTGTCAGGTTTCGATGTTTCAGGTATTATAAAACAAACTTTACCCTGTAAAACCTGACAGGTCTCAATATTAACAAGACACTAAACTGAAAGCAGAAAAATTGCAGGACGGCCGGAAAGTTCCGGAAGTTGATTTTCACGCCATTTATAAACCGGCAGGCTGATGATCTCTTCATCTGGCATTGTCAGGTTGACAGCGATGCAAACTTTCGTTTCCGGTTTCAATATTTCGATCATGGAGGCCAGCATTTGATTATTTCGAAATGGGGCCTCCATGAATATTTGTGTATACCCTGTTTTCCTGGCTTCCGATTCCAGCCCTTCCAGGCTTATTTTCCTTTTTTTTACATCTACCGGCAGGTAACCGTGAAATGAAAATTGCTGCCCGCCCATACCGGATGCCATTAAAGCAAGTAATATAGATGAAGGCCCGGTGAGGGGAACCACTTTGTGTCCTGCATCATGTGCCATCCTCACAAGTTTTGCCCCCGGATCAGCGACTGCGGGAGCTCCGGCTTCCGACATCAGCCCGGTATCACCATTATTGAGTAGTTTTAAAAAACTGAAAATTTCCTTCTCCGGTGTCTTTTTGTTGAGGATCCGGTATTCCAGCTCGAAAGGTTTTTTGGGATGGCCGATCCACTGAAGAAAACTTTGTGCACTGCGTATATTTTCAACAATGAGTTGATTGAGTCCGCAAACGACATCAATCGTATGCTGGGGGAGGGATACATTTTCCTTACGTTTTCCGATAGGTACCGGAATCAGGTAGAGTGTAGACATCAGTCTTCGGTATTGTCGTTATCCAGTCGTTCGATAATCATTTCATCTTCACCATCCCTGATTTTTCTCCTTGCGAAACGTGTTGTAAAATATCCGATAATTGCTGTTGCGACAAAACCGATGAAGGTAACTACAAGATTAATACGAATCACATTTCGCTGTAAATCATAGGTGCTTACGATCACAATCTCACGAAACGAATCAGGCTGGTATCGTACCGGAATCCGATCGGTATTCATGATCGACTGAGCCATCTGTACAGAAAGGGAGAGCTGCTCCTCAATCGTCTCACCATCATCGGTTTGAAAGGTAAGTACCACATAGCCGCTGGTTTGAGCAGCAATCTGCTTGACATCAAAATCCAGGACATCAGAGACATAGCTGGCTCCCGAGTTGTATGTATGATTGATACCTCTGTAAATCAAACCCTGGTAAAGGCTCATCAATAAAAAATAAAATGGTAAAAGCCAGATCAGGTAAAAGAAATGGTATTTGTTCATCAGTTTGTTCCTTCTGCAACTGTTTTCATGGTTTCGATCAGTGCAGGATCCCATATAAGCCGTTGTTGAAAATCCTGGTGCATGTGATTGCTCGACATGTGGAACCAGACTGAAATATGCAGCCTGTCGAAAAAGATTGCCTGTACGGTGGTCTCACCGGTAAATTGAGAAACCCCAAAATCAATTCCATTTAGTAATCCGATCCTGTTATCATACATCGCACCGTATTCCAGGAAGTTCCGTCGAATTGTCTGTTCTTCCATCGGGTATCGCAGCCAATCGAGGATACGGTCACTCACACTTTCAGAAATAAATTCACCCTTAACAATTTGTTCAAGGATTTGCGTCATTTCTGATGCGGTTGTAGCCGGATATAGTGCCAGCAGATCTCTTTCCTGCATGAAATTAAGGCCGAGCCGCTGATTTTCAAGTATTGTTATCCACTCTTCACGCTCATTCCCGGCCAGAAAGAGTTCGGTATTTTCATATACTGAACTTTCAAGATCTGATGAGAATTGTCCGCCCCAGGTTTCAAGTAACTCTTGAGATTGCTGATTTTGAATTGACGGGGCAAGGGTAATCAACAAACCTGAAAAGGGTACAGGTTTATCGGTAAACTGCAGGCCTGTTTGATTAAAAAATTCATAAACCCGATCTCTGCCAAGATAAGTCAGTAAATAGTCGGAGAGGGCCAGGCTGTTATGCCTCGACAACAGGTTAAGTGCATTGCCGATCGTGATATTTCCATCAGGATCGATCCATTCACGATTTCTTCCGGCCCGGAACGTATCTCTGTGAATACTTGCTCCGATTCCCGGAAGTTGATAACGGCTAACCTGGTCCCATGAAATTGTTTCTTCGGGGTTGATGATTCCACTTTCAATCGCGCTGGAGTAAGCAATCATCAGAATAAAATTGGAAAGTGTTCCCAAGGGCCGGAGTTCATCCTGCTGGTATTGTATCGAATTCCCGGGATTATCCAGATTGATACTTGAAATAGAAACAAGAGCCGGTTGCTCAGCGATGTATTGCGTCAATCCCAGAAGAGAGTAGGTCTTTTCAACCCATTCACTTCCTTCGGCGAGTCCATCCCTGTTGTCGAACATTGTTTCAAATGAACTCCGGTTGATGCCAAATACCAGGATGAAGATAAAAACAGCAACGCCTAAAAATGCACTTACAAATTTGATGATTCGGGCCAATGTACTTCCGTTAATTTGAATAAAATGTATTGGTTTGTAGTAGCCGGTAATGCCTGTATACCGGATCCTGGTAATATACGAAGGTTATGTATTCTTGTTGTGAACGTGTGAATGTATCATCGAGAGCCAGGTCAAAAATATTCCCATCTTCTACCAGCACATATTTATAGGCATAGGAGCCCTCTTTGATAAATGTATTTACCGTCCAGTAATTGTCTGTTTCGTCATATTGAAGCCTGTTACGGTCGTCAATTGTCCAGTTATTGAAATCACCGACAAGAAAAATTTCCTGGTTCTCTCCAATGGTTTGTTCCGGATCGAAGCTGAAATAAACATCTCCGTAACGGGCACCTAAATCAGAAACAGGAGAGCCAAATCTGGCACCCGGAATAGNATGCGGGCCTGAAGTGAATCCCTGTACATCTGCATTCAGGATCAGGCGGGGTGGTACAAAACCGGGTTGGTAATCGAGAATACGGGGCCCTCGCAGTGTCAGTTCGGGAATTTCAAGTAACCGGAATTCATAATCTCCTATAAATGACCGGTTTCTGGATACTTCATAGTACACTGAACCGGGAGTAGCCACATCAAAATGGTCAGCTTTCCTTGTTCGTCCCCAAAATTGATTTTGAATAAAGTAAAATTCCAGGTCAAACTGTGGAAATTCTACAAATTCGGGATAGATAAAACGGCTGTTGGTTTGATGAAGTATCCGCAAATCCCGGCGGGGAGCAAATATGGTGTCATACGACGAGATGATCTCTCCCTGATTCTCATGTACGAAGAACGGTAATGAAAAAAGATGGTCTCCGGTCTGAAAATCCTCAACATGCAGCATATAATTGCCACTCGTTTCAAACGAGATCCGATTGTTTGGAAAGTGATATTCATAATGGCGAAAGGATGGCCGCTGTGAACTGCTGGCTCTGCCCCCTCCAAAGAATGCTTCGGCAAAACCATCCATATACATTTCCGGTGCAAGGATTGACCTGGACCAATCGGGATCATGATGAGTAATTCTTATTCTGAATTGCCGGGCACCGGTTTCGATCAAATCAAAACGTAGCGAGAGCTGATCTGATGAACCGAGCCGGATGACGGGAGCCGAACGTTCAGCATTTCTTCTGTGTAGTTGTAACGAATAGAGGTCAGGGCTGCTGATTCGCTGATCAGGAATGGTGAATGCATTCACTGATGAGACCTCGCCGGTGGTGTCTTCAGTGCTTTCAGAGTCAGGTATCCACAGACTGCTGCAACCTGTGATCAGAAACAGTGAAATGAGAATGATATTAGTAGTAATAGGTACCTTCAAAGACAATGGATGCGGGCCCTGCCAGGCTGATTTTATGATATTCGCTGGTTGTTTGTTCAAACGTGAAACTTACAGTTAACGTGCCTCCCTTTACCTCAACAGTCATAACCTGTTCACCCTCTTTACCATTATTCTGATGATGCCATGCAAGTGCTGTTGCAATTGCGCCCGTGCCGCAAGCAAGTGTCAGGTCTTCTACCCCGCGTTCATAAGTTTGAAGTTCCACAGAATCTGTTGATAATCCGCTCATGAAATTAACATTGGTTCCGATAGGCGAAAATGATTTATGATTACGAAGTTCACGGCCTTTCACCGTCAACATTTTTTCATCACCAAGAATAACCGGTTTTACCGGACAGACAATATGTTCCGTATTTGTATAAACCTGGTATATATTTTCCCCGTTAATACTGGTGGGTAAAACCTTTGTCCTCAATGGAAAATAGACCGTAACCTGTTCACCTTTGAGTACTCCCCGGTACTCTTTGTCATGGACTTTGAACTTTATATCATTTGGATAGCCAAGTGATTGAGCAAATTTAACAAAACATCGGGCACCATTGCCGCACATGCCTGCATCACTGCCATCCGGGTTTTTATAAATCATAACCAGTTTTTTTTCGGCCGATTCTTCAAGCAGAATTAATCCATCTGACCCCACTCCAAACTTTCGGTTACTGATACACTGAGCCAGGCCGGCATAATCATTGTCTGCAATAATTTTGTTGCGGTTATCAATCATAACAAAATCATTGCCGGTTGCCTGCATTTTTGTAAATAAGACGACTGCCATGGCTGATTGCTGTTTAGGTTAAAGCCGGTAGGTGTTTCCAGTTCTCTTTTTCAGATATGATGTGATCATACCCCCGCATCAGGAAGCTGAATCGAAATGCAAGTGAAGTAAACACATATTTTAACTGAATATTCTGATAAAGCAACGGCTTGAGCTTTTGTAATTCATCAATCATATCGTCGATACGGGCATTTTCAAGTGATTCACAAAACTTTCGGATTACCTGTACCTGATCGATATTTGTTATCAGGTTTTCATCTTGTGTTTCCCGATAGATCATCAGGTCTCTCAACATCATCTCGAGGGTATTACAAAGTGCTATCTGGTTTTCAGTATTGAATTTACTTTGCCAGTTCTGAATTTGTTTGACCAGGGCACCGGCATCCTGAATGTATGTCATTCTGAGAAAACTGATGATTTCTGCCCTCGACTCTTTGACAGTTTTTAAGTCAAAGAACCGGGCAATGGCATAATTACCTCCTGAGATTCGGGCGAGATAGGAAGCATCTTCTTTTTTATATCCATCATATTCTAAAAGTGCCTGGCTGATCTCAGGTTCAGAAAGTGGCCCGAGGCGAATATGCTGACACCGGGAGATAATTGTAGGTAACAGTTGCTCGGTCTTGGATGCTGTCAAAAGAAAAATGACGTTTTCCGGTGGTTCTTCAAGCAGTTTTAAAAATGCATTTGCAGCTTCTTTCCGCATGGTATCAATATCCTTGATTATCACAATCGAATATTGCCCTTCATTCGGTTTCAGATTACAGACAGGCCTGATATGTTCATGATAAAACCGGATCGGATAAAAAGCCTGTTTATTCATGGATGATGAGTCACTGTCAAGTACAGGCCTCAATTTGAAATCAACTATTTCGTAAGGGTCTTTTTCCAGTATTCCCAGCCTGTTTTGCATCTCATCACTGATACTGGAAGTACTGTTTGTTACCGACGTTGGCAGGGGGATGAACAGGTGAATATCGGGGTGCCGGAACCAGCTCGATTTTTTTGACCGGGCCTGCCCGCCGAGATCGGTCAGGTTGTCGATACCATTCAGGAATTCGGCAAAAGCAAGTGCAAATGCAAGTTTCCCAACACCTTCCTGCCCGGTAAACAGGTAGGCATGTGATGCTCGTCCGGATTCGAGGATCCGGCTGATCTGCTGTTTTGCGTGAGACTGCCCGACTAATCGTCTGTTACCAAATTCGGAGATCATTGAATTGATTTATTTTATTCGTCCCAGATAAAATCGAACAACAGGATACCTGTTGTGATCGTCACACCTGAATAGCCAATCAGAGCCATCAGGTCATTTAAAGCTGATGGGTCAGTGCCATCAACAAGGGCTACTTGTGTGACCCTTGTTAAGATAAGCAACAGTGGTACCAAAAGCGGTATGGAAAGTACAGAAAAGACGGCACCGCGGCGGTCGGCTCTTGAAATCATCGCAGAAGTAAGCGTCGTTACCGATGCAAGCCCAAGCGCTCCAAAAAGAATACCGGTAAACAGGTAAAAANAGTTGACTACACTAATTCCCAGCATAAACAGGTACAGGATAAATGTGAACAGGTTTAGTGTGAGCAAAAAAAGAAAATTATAGATCAGTTTTCCTGTGAAAACGTCACTTGCATGGGCATTCAACCGGAGAAGCGGCCATGTTTTTTGATCTGTTTCAATTACGAATGACCGGGCCATTCCGGCCATGGCAGCAAAAAGAATAACGATCCACACCAGGCCGCTCCTGGGAATTGGGTCCAGTTGCTCCGCCCTGAGTGTAAACAGAATCAGTAAAAGTGCAGCACCGGTAAATGCAAGCAGTGTATTGATCGCATACCTGGTGCGTAATTCCAGGTAGAAATCTTTTTTAAAAACGGCAATGATGGCTCGTATCATTCAGTCGTCAGAGAGAAACTTTATATTAACGGGGAAGGTACCAAAAATAATTAAAACGGTAAGGCGTACTTTATTAACACTTGCCACAGATCATTCAATAGGGTAAACACGTGTTAAAAAATTTCCTCCAAATAGTGAATAAACCGGTCATGAATATTTTCCTGGTGGGTATGATCGGGATCCTGTTATGCTGTTCTTCTGAGGAAAGGAATCAACAGGAAAATGAAGCTATGACTGACAGCAATCATCAAACTATTCCATTCAGCAGGCCAGATATTTCCGATATACCGGATGAGGCCGGTGAATGGGTTTCGGTACTTCAGGAACTGGACAGAAGTCCGCTCTGGCATACATTAACGGTTGATGATACCACGTATCTTTATGTTGGCTGGGGTGAAAAGCCTACCGGTGGTTACGATTTATCTGTCAAAAGGGTTGAAAAGTCTTCGGCAGATGAGATTGAAATCACTGTGAACTTCATGTCGCCATCTCCTGATGATATGGTAACCCAGGTACTTACCTATCCATTTGATCTTATCTCTTTTCAAAGTCAGGATGGGATTTATAATATTCAGCCTGAAGGGGCGGACGCTCCGCAGCCTGATTCTTACTATCACCAGTGACAGACCTCTGCAACCGATCAAAGCCGGTTCATCATCTATTAAATTATTTGAACCAGCCGGGAATGATANGGTGGCTCCGGGTTTTGTTGTAAGCGGCCTTGCCAGTGTCTTTGAAGCTACAGTCAATTACAGGATTTATAACAGTCAAGGTGAAATTCTTACAGAATCATTTACGACAGCATCTGACGGGATGAACTGGGGGTACTTTTCTTTTGAGCCGGAATTTGACAGGCCACCAGAAGCA
>SL_3KL_010_SEDDRAFT_10004385_pt1 | contig 12760 bp, 13 predicted proteins | sample SodLakKL_010_SED_2_FD_10381 | JGI IMG/M metagenome (IMG submission 10381)
TCGAAGGCCGGATCGGCAGGATTCAGGACCGACTCGAGGGAGAATGGGGACGAAGCCTGGACGAGCTCATGGAGGCGGCCGATCCGGTGGAGGGCACTCCGGAGGAGCTGCAGGAGGATCTCCGGGAGATCGTGCGCAAGCTGGACCGGTTGGGTCCCGTGAACATGCTGGCGGTGGAGGAGCACGAGGAGGAGTCGGCTCGCCTCGACTTCTTCCGGGAGCAGCGAGACGACCTGGTGGAGGCCCGCGACGATCTGCGCGCGGCCATCCGGGAGATCAACCGCACGGCCACGGAGCTCTTCCAGGGGACCTTCGAAGCGATCCGGGAGAACTTCAGGGCGACCTTCCGCCGGCTCTTCCAGGGTGGGGAGTGCGACATCTGGCTCGAGGACCCCCAGGATCCCCTGGAATCCGACATCGAAATCCAGGCTTCGCCGAGAGGGAAACGCACCCAGCGCATCGATCTGCTCTCAGGGGGAGAGCGGGCCCTGACCGCGCTCTCTCTCCTGTTCGGGATCTACCTGGTGAAGCCGTCCCCCTTCTGCGTGCTGGACGAGGTGGACGCGCCGTTGGACGAATCCAACATCGGGCGCTTCATCCGACTCCTCCAGGAATTCAAGGACCAGACCCAGTTCATCGTGATCACGCACAACCCGCGCACCATCGAAGCCGCCGACTGGATCTACGGCGTCACCATGGAGGAGCCGGGAGTGAGCTCGATCGTGGGGGTCCGCCTGGAGGAAGCCCTGGAAGCGGCGGGAGCCGTGCTCTGAGATGGAGGTAGTGGTTCTCGGGTCCGGCACCCTCCTTCCTGATGACCAGCGCAGATCGGCCGCTCATCTCGTTCGAAGCGAGGAGGTCCGGCTCCTCATGGACTGCGGGAGCGGGACCGTGCACGGGTTCGACCGCCACCAGGTGTCCTGGAGGGACCTCACCCACGTCGCCATCTCCCACTTCCACACCGATCACTTCGGCGACTTGCCGGCCCTGCTCTGGGCTCTTCGTCATGGGGTCCCCGGAGGCCGAGCCCAGGTGTTGACCCTCCTGGGTCCCCAGGGTTTGGGGAGGGTGATGGAGGGTCTCGCGGCGGCCTACGGTGAGTACATCCTGGATCCCGGTTTCCCCCTGGAGATCGTGGAATTGTCACCGGGAAGCGAGCGGGAGCTGAACCGGGGCCAGGCGATCCTTCGCACGCATGAGGCTCGGCACGGACCCGAAGCCCTCGCCTTCAGGGTGGAGTCCACTGGGCATGCGTTGGGGTATACCGGAGATACCGGGCCGCTGCCGGCTCTGGGAGCCTTCTTCAGCGGAGTGGACGTTCTCGTGTCCGAGTGCGCCGTGGCCGACGCGTCCCAGTTGGGGAACCACCTGGACCCTCCCTCCGTAGCAGCCCTGGCTCGGGACGCCCGACCGGGCGTTCTGGTCCTGACCCACCTCTACCCAGAGGTCCAGGGCCTGGAGCTGCCGGCGATGTTGGCGGAACTGGGTGTGTCGGGTCAGGTGATCGTAGCCCGGGATGGACTCCGGATCCGGATGGAGCACCATGGAACGCCTCCGGTGGTGCAGGGTCCTTCCGAACACACACCCCCCTTATAGACAGAGAGCTCGCAATGCTGGTCGTCATGAGACAGGAGGCGTCTGCCGACGCCATCGATCGGGTCGTCACCACCATCGAATCCATGGGCTACGAGGCCCGGCCGATCCCTGGGAAGCAGCGCACGGCGGTGGGCCTCATCGGGAACGATGGGCGAGTGGATTCGGCGCGCCTGGAAGGTCTCGAGGGGGTGCTGGAAGTCATCGCCGTCAGCCATCCGTACAAGCAGGTGTCCCGGGAGTGGCGGTCCGAGGACACGGTTGTCACTCTGCCCAACGGCACCCGGATCGGCGGGCGGGAGATCGCCGTCATGGCCGGGCCCTGTGCGGTCGAGAGCGAGGAGCAGATCGTCGGAATCGCCCGCACCCTTCGAGCCATGGGAGCGACCATCCTGCGGGGCGGGGCGTTCAAGCCTCGGACCTCACCCTATTCGTTCCAGGGATTGGGCGAGGAAGGGCTGATTCTCCTGGCTCGGGCACGCGAGGCGACGGGGATGGCGATCGTGACGGAAGCCCTGGACCGCGAGGGCCTGGACCTGGTGGTGGAGTACGCCGACATCATCCAGATCGGNGCCCGCAACATGCAGAACTATCCCCTCCTGCGCATGGCGGGACAGTCGGAGAAGCCGGTCCTGTTGAAGCGGGGAATGTCGGCCACCATCAAGGAGCTCCTTCTGGCCGCCGAATATCTCCTGGCCGAGGGAAATTCGCAGGTCATCCTCTGCGAGAGGGGAGTTCGGAGCTTCGATACCCACACCCGCAATCTCCTGGACCTCACCTCCATTCCCGTGGTCCAGGCCCTCTCCCACCTTCCCATCATCGCCGATCCCAGCCACGGCACCGGGATCCGGTCGAAGGTGACTCCGATGGCTCGGGCAGCGGTGGCCGCTGGAGCCGACGGCCTGATGGTCGAGGTTCATCCTCATCCCGAGATGGCGCTTTCCGACGGAGCCCAGTCCCTCTTCCCGGAGCAGTTCGAGGAGCTCATGGCCCAGATTCGGGTCATCTCCCAGGCGTTGGATCGGGAACTGGTGGCCCCGTTGGATGCGCCAGGCGTCGACGACACGTCCGCGGTCCCCAAGAGCGCAGAGGTCGCCTGAGCCCGGGGATCTGAGCCGGGAGATCAAGAAGGAGTCCCCTTCCAACATTCCCTCGCCCCATCCGAACCTCGAACCTTCCTGCTCTTCATGCGCGGGCTGAGAAGCGGCTTCCGGGAGAGGGGGGGACGGGTGAGCGATCTGGGGTTCAGGCGAGGCCGGAGAGGGGAGGCGCTGGCCCTCGAGTTCCTCATGCGCCGGGGCTGGCGGATCCTGGACCGGAACTGGAGAGACGGCCCACGCGAATTGGATGCGGTAGCACGGCGCGAGGGCGTCCTGGCCTTCGTGGAGGTCAAGACACGGTCGTGGAGGAGTGGGCCGCCCCGCGGGTCTCGCCATGGGCCTGGCCCGGCTCCCGGAGCCAGGGACCATGCCCTGGCCTCTGCCACCACCTCCGTGACCTGGAGGAAGCGCCGAGAGGTCCACCGGGCGGCCCGAGCCTGGGTGGCCCATTCCCAAACTCTCCCTGAGGAGGTCCGGATTCGGATGTTCGGACGCCCCTGGCCTTCGGTCCTTCGGTTCGACCTCATCGTCGTGCTCTTCTCGAACCACGACGATCCGGAGGTCATCCACGTGCCGGACGCGTGGAGACCAGGGTGGCCCAACGGTTGACTCCCAGCCTCACCCACGGTTACCTTGAAGTCGTGCCCCAGGTTCGTAGATCGAAAGCCCACGAAATCCGTCAGGACCTCGCCGGTAGCAGCGGTAAGTGCGGTGATCGGTGCTACGGTTCGCCTGGGGCATTTTTTTGTCCCCCTCCGTTGTGCCTGCCGTCGTTCTCCGGGTCCCGGCGCCTCTCCGGGACCGGGGGCTGAGCAGGGCCCACCCTCAGTCGTCGCCTCGTGGCCCATACCGCCCTAGCCCGTAGCTATCGTCCTCGGCGCTTCGCCGACGTGGCTACGCAGGAACATGTGTCCGAGACCCTTCGGCGGGCCGTGTCCGGAGGTCGTGTCGGGCACGCCTATCTCTTCTGTGGACCCAGAGGGGTGGGGAAGACCACCCTGGCGCGGGTCCTTGCGATGGCGCTGAACTGCCAGAGCAGCACCGACGACGGGGAGCCCTGCGGAGACTGCGAAAGCTGCACCCGGATCTGGTCCGGGACGACCTCGCTCGACGTCGTGGAGATCGATGCCGCCTCGAACCGTGGCGTGGACGATGCTCGGGACCTGAGGTCCCGGGCCATGTATGCGCCTTCGGAGGAAGGTCGATTCAAGGTCTACATCGTGGACGAGGCCCACATGCTGACCCGGGAGGCCTGGAATGCCCTCCTGAAGGTGCTGGAAGAGCCCCCGGACCGGGTGATCTTCATCTTCGCCACCACTGAGCCCGAGAAGATCGAGCAGACCGCCGCCCCGATCCTGTCGCGTTGTCAGCGCTTCGACTTCCGTCGTATCGGTGTAGCGGACATCGTTCATCGCCTCGCAGAGGTTCTCGAACGGGAAGGCTCCGAGGCGCCTGAAGACGCCCTTCGACTCATCGCCCGAAAGGCCGATGGAGGAATGCGGGACGCCCTCTCCCTCACGGATCAGGTGCTGGCCCTCTCCGACGGCCATGGGGTCTCCCTGGACATGGTCAGGCGGATCCTGGGGGTCGTCGAGGAAGAGCGGTTTCTTCAGCTTCTGGACCTCATCTCCGCGCGGGACCGCGGCGGGATCTTTCAGTTGGTTCAGGAGCTCCTGGACCAGGGATACGACCTGGTGGAGTTCTACCACGGGCTCCTTGATACCCTGCGGGTCCTGCTTCGACTTCGCGTGGGAGATCCTGTCGCGGAGCTACCGGAAGAAGGTCGGTCCGACTGGATCGCGCGGGCCGAGCTCTTCGAACCCGGCGATCTGGTCCGGATGCTCGGGATGGCGGCCGAGCTGGAAACCGGGGGAAGTCTGAGGCGAAGCTCCCAGCCGCGGGTCCTCCTCGAGCTGCTTCTCCTGCGATTTTCCTATCTGGATCGCACGGTGGATCTGGAGGCGCTCCTCAAGGGACTGGGAGGGCACGAGGCCGACCCTCCACCAGTGGTCCCCTCTCGCAGGACGGCCGCGCCGGTCGCAGCGACGCCCCGCCCACCGGTCCAAGCGCCCGACCCCACGCCGAAGCCTCCCTCATCCCCGGCGCCGAAGCCTCCATCGCCCCAGGCGTCGTCCGGGGCGCGAAGGCCGGAGGCCGACGAGCCGAACACCGGCCCCGCCCCATCCTCTGAGGCGCGCGCCATGGATGTCGCTGAGGGATGGAAGACGTTTCTCTCCGGAGGTGAGGGGATTCCTCCTGGGCTCACCCCCCTTCTCATGGGCGCCGAGGTTGAGGAGGTGGAGGCGGATCACCTCCGGCTCTTCCTTCCTCCTGGCCCTGCGTTGGATCGTCTGGGCGACCCAAAGGAGCTCGAGCGGCTCGAGGAAGGCCTCGCTCAGATCACGGGAGGNACGCCCACCATCGAGGTGATGGAGCGGGAGATTCAACCCGAGCCGGGAGAGGATCGGGTTTCTCGAGGGCAGGTGAGGGAAGGGCGATTGGGAGATCTTCTCGAGAAGGAACCGGGTCTCCGAGGCGCTGTAGAAGGGTGGGACCTGGATATCGTGGAGTGAGCCGCTCTCCGCGTGCGCTCGGTTGGGCTATCGGTTTGCGGCCCCCGACTCGCACGCAGGAAGCGTCGGCGCTCGTAGCGTTCCTGGGATCGAACAACTTGACAGTCCTGACTTCGCCGGAGGCGAGCCGATGAATATGCAGCAGATCCTGAAGATGGGGCAGCAGATGCAGTCCCAGATGACTGAAATCCAGGAGAACCTGGACAAGGAAGAGGTGTCGGCGTCGGCAGGTGGAGGCATGGTCACCGCTACGGTCGACGGGAAGGGCGGCGTGAAGGCGGTGAAGATCGACCGCACCGTAGTCGACCCCGATGACGTGGAAATGCTCGAGGATCTGGTTCTGGCCGCTGTATCGGAGGCCCAGAACAAGGCCAGGAAGCTCTATGAGGAGGAGATGAAGAAGATGTCGGGCGGATTGCCCTTCCCCATGAAGATCCCCGGGCTGTTCTGACCAGGTCGTGTCCGTCATTGACGAGGTGACCCGGGAGTTCACGCGACTCCCCGGGATCGGCCCCCGAACGGCCCGGCGCCTCGTCCACCACCTTCTCCGTGGGTCGTCGGACGATGCGCGCCGGCTTGCCAGGGCTGTGGAGTCCCTGGTGGATCGAGTTCGCCCTTGCGAGATTTGCGGCACCTTCGCGGAGGGCGTCCGATGTGAGATCTGTTCCGATCCGGAGCGGGATCGCTCCGTCATCTGTGTGGTCGAAGGCGCCTTCGACGTCCACTCCATCGATGACACCGGTGAGTTCCAGGGCCTCTACCATGTACTGGGTGGGCAACTCTCCCCATTGGACGGAATCGGCCCCGACGAACTTCGGATCGAGGGACTGCTGGCACGAGTGGATTCTTCGGACAGCCGGATCTCCGAGGCAATCCTGGCCACCAGCCCATCCGTTGAAGGCGAGGCGACCGCAGTCTACCTTGAACAGGTACTTCGTTCGCGGGGGGTCCGGGTCACACGATTGGCTCGAGGGCTTCCCATGGGGAGTGACCTGGAGTATGTAGACGGCTCGACGCTGGCTGAAGCTCTGGCCGGTCGACGGGAAATGTGAACTTCCTCCCATCAGGGTTGAAACAACGACTATGGACGCTCGCACGAAGCGAACGCTCCGGATCGTAGGACTCGTGGCGCTTGCGGTCGGCCTGACCGGAGTCGCCTCTGTGCTGCTCGTCCGGGACCAGATTTCCCGACAGCGCCGGAATCTCTTCAACCCACTTTCACTGAAGCGGATGGCGGCCCTGCAGCACATGGCTCGCCAGAGGGCTTCCGTGGATCACGTCAATCTTCTCAGGGACTACATCAACTGGGAGCCGCGCAAGATCCTCCGAAATCGAGCCCGGGCCATCGTCGAGCGGATGGAGCAGGAGGCCCTGGAGCAGAACGGAGCCTTGCGGTCTCGACCTTGAGCCCCCCGACTGCGGGGTTCTCTCTCCCTGTTGTCCAGGTCATGCCCTCCCGCCTTGCCTCCGGACCGCAAGGGGTGGAGTTTAGGGACTTCTTCCGATTCGGGTCCGGGATCGGCGCTCCTCACCGAGGGGCTCTGGTTCTCGAGGCTTCGGATTCGTCATCGCGACGTCGGGTCGACCCCGGTCCGACCATTCTGAAGAGAGAAGCCGACGTGCTGGAAGCCGACTCGAGTGTGACTGAGGTTTTCCTGTGCCCGCCGAGGTTCAGATCATGTCGATGATCAACTATGCCTCCCGGGAGATCAACTGTAAGATCGTCTATTACGGTACAGGTCTCGGCGGCAAGACCACGAACCTCGAGCACGTGTATTCCAAGGTAGATCCCGAAACTCGAGGGAAGATGATCTCGTTGGCCACGGAGGCCGACCGGACGCTCTTCTTCGATTTCCTTCCCATCGACCTGGGTGCGATCCGGGGATTCAAGACTCGATTCCACCTCTACACCGTGCCGGGACAGGTGTACTACAATGCCAGCCGGAAGCTCATTCTCAAGGGTGTGGATGGGATCATCTTCGTAGCCGACTCCCAACTCGACCGGACTGAGGCCAACATCGAGGCGATGCACAACCTCTACGAAAATCTCGAATCCTACGGATACGACCTTTCGAAGATTCCCTTCGTCATCCAGTACAACAAGCGGGATATGGACCGGATCGCTTCGGTCGAGGACCTGCGGGGTGAACTCAACCCCATGGGAGTCCAGGATTTCGAGGCCGTAGCCATCGAAGGGAAAGGGGTGTTCGAGACGCTGAAGGCGGTGAGCAAGCAGGTGGTGAAGACGCTGAGCTGATCGGCATCTCCCTATGGCTCAGACTCGACTCAATCTGCCCAACACCATCACAGGGGCCCGCATACTTGCGTGCCCCATCCTCTTCATTCTCGCACTCTCCCCCCGGCCTGAACTTCTCCTCCTGGCCTTCGGACTCTTCGTCGCCGCGGCGCTGTCGGACCTCTGGGACGGATACCTGGCCCGGAAACACGGGCTCATCACGGATGTGGGGAAGCTCCTCGACCCACTGGCCGACAAGCTCCTCCTGGTGTCGACCTTCGTTCCCTTCTACATCGTGTCCCATCGTCCGGAATCGGTCTGGGACATCCCGTGGTGGGGCCCTCTCCCCCTCTGGCTCATCGTGGTGATCTTTGGCCGGGAAGTCGCTGTGACCCTCTTCCGGAGTTGGGCCGCGCGTCAGGGTTCGGTGATCTCCGCCGGCCCCTCCGGAAAGATCAAGGCCTTCGTCCAGAACATCTTCAGTGGTGCGCTGCTCCTCTGGTACGCCCTGGCCAGATGGGCCGAAGCCTACGGATGGGAGGGAGCCACTACCTGGGAGATCTGGAGTGCCTTCCACGGCCTCGTGGTGGGGCTTTCCCTCCTGGTGGCTCTGATCCTGACGGTGTATTCCATGGGGGTCTACGTGGTCCAGAACCGGGCGCTCTTCCGGCGAGGAGAGGCGTGAGCGAGGCGATGCAGGATTCCGGTGGACCGGGGGAGGCGACTCCACCTGCCCGGATTGTCACGATCGGTGACGAGCTCCTCTCGGGAGAGCGTCTCGACGGGAACGCCCACTGGCTCGCTCGTCACCTCACCGGCCTGGGGTTCCGTGTGCTGGGGATCGAGTCCGTGGGAGACGAGGGGGCCGACATTGGATCCGCGCTCAGGAGAGCCGCCTCCGATGCGGAGTTCGTGGCGGTCACAGGGGGCCTGGGCCCGACGCTGGACGATCGAACCCGGGAGGCGGTTGCCCAGACGTGGGGGCTTCCCCTGGAAGAATCCCCTGAGATCCTGCGAGAGCTCACGGGACGCTTCCGGGAGCGGGGCTACCATGAGCTGCCCGCGGCGAATCGGCGCATCGCTCTTGTACCGAAGGGAGCTCGACCGATCGCCAACCCCAGAGGCTCGGCTCCAGGGCTTTGGCTGGGGCCGGAGAGTCCCCTTGATCCGTGCGTCCTACTCCTCCTCCCGGGCGTGCCCCACGAGATGAAAGCCATCATGGAAGGGCCGGCACGGGAGCTCCTGACCCGGACCTTCGGGTCTCGTCTGCGTCCGGCGATGTCCCGACTGATTCGTACCACAGGGGTGCCCGAGTCTGTGCTGGCGGGGCGGATTGAAGCCCTGATGGGCTCCAGCGCCGGAGTCGAGGTGGCGTACCGTCCGTCTCTCTACGGGGTCGAGCTTCGTCTGAGTGCCCGAGGTGCCGAGGCCGTTCAGAAGCTGGACGAGGCAGAGCGGACGCTCGTGCCCGTACTGGCGGATCATCGCTACGAGGCCCCGTCAGGTGACCTGGCCGAGGCAGTCGGACTCGCGCTCTCGGCCGCCGGCCTGCGGGTGGCCGTGGCCGAGAGCTGCACTGGAGGCGCGCTCCTTCGGCGGCTCACCGACGTGCCCGGAAGTTCGGCCTGGGTCGTGGGAGGCGTGGTGGCCTATGCCGACCGGATCAAGACGGCATGGCTCGAAGTGTCCCAGGCGGTTCTTTCAGCCCAGGGTGCGGTCTCGGAGGGCGTGGCCCGGGGCATGGCCTCGGGTGTTCGCCGTCGAATGGGGGTCGAGATCGGAGTGGGGGTCACCGGGATCGCTGGCCCCTCCGGTGGTTCGGACGCCAAGCCGGTGGGGACCGTCTGGTTCGCCGTGGATGGGCTTGGGGAGACCCGGGCGGAGCGGGTCCGCTTCCCCGGCGACCGGGAGGAGGTACGGGAGCGAGCCACACAGCACGCTCTCCACCTCCTCTTGAGGGCGGTAGCCCCTTCGCCCCCTTCTACCCATGTCAGGGCGAACCCCGATGGGCTGACAGGGTAGGCATCGAATGCGTCGAGGCCTCCACTGGGCCCTGACGGGCCACATCTTCCAACGTATCCAGAAATTCCGGAGATCGATGACCGAATCTCACGAACGGACGAAGGACGTCCCTGATTCCAGCGAACTCGGCGAGGGCGGGGAACAGGACGTCTCCAACCTCGAGCCTGAATCTTCCAGTTCTCGGGGCGAGGGAGTCGAGGACGATGGATCGCCGCCTCGGGAGTCCGACCTGGAGGATGACGACATGGACGGCCTCCGGCAGGAGTTCCAGGATCTCAACGACCGTCATCTCCGACTGGCCGCCGAGTTCGACAACTTCCGCCGGCGGTCCCACGCGCAGCTCGGGGAGTCGGGTACGCGGGCTCAGGCCTCCCTCGTGAGTGGCCTGCTCGACGTGCTCGACGACTTCCACCGTGTGGCCCACCTGGAGCCTCATGAGACCAACGTGGAATCGCTTCTCGAGGGGGTCCGCCTGGTGGAGCGGAAGTTCAATCGGACTCTGGAGGAGGCCGGGCTGGAGGAGATAGAGGCTCAGGGGAGTGCCTTCGATCCGAATTCCATGGAGGCCATGATGAAGGAGCCGGCCGAGTCGGAGGAAGAGGACGATACGGTGTCCAGGGTGCTCCAGAAGGGTTTTCGCTTCAAGGGCCACCTGATTCGCCCCGCCCGGGTGAGCGTCAGGAAGTACGAGTGACCGTTCTCTCGCGAGGAGTGGGATGAGCACCACCTCCAAGGACTTCTATCGGGTTCTCGGCGTGCCCGAGGACGCGGACAAGGATCAGATCCGAAAGGCCTATCGGAAGCTGGCCAAGCAATATCATCCCGACGCCAACCCTGGAGACGAGAAGGCCCAGGAGCGCTTCCAGGAGATCGGTGAGGCCTACGCCGTCCTCTCGGACGAGGAGAAGCGGAAGAAGTACGATCAGATGCGGCGTTTCGGGGCCTTCGGCATGGGAGGTCGCGGACGACGGCCGGGAGGAGCGGGGCCCGGCGGATCCCGTCCGGGGCAGGGTGACGCGGCCGGCGGCTTCACCTTCGACGACCTGGGTGGACTGGGAGGTCTGGGCGATCTCTTCAGCACGATCTTCGACCGGGGGAGACGAGACGGTGGCGATGCCCGCCGCCCTGGCAGGGCGGGCTCAGGCCAGGACGTGGAACTCCAGGTGGAGATCTCGTTCCAGATCGCTGCTCGGGGTGGGAAGATCTCCCTGAACGTCCCTGTCACCGAGGAGTGCGCGACCTGTCGGGGTTCCGGCGCCCGTCCGGGAACCAACCTGCAGACCTGTGGGGAGTGTGGGGGAGTCGGCACAGTCTCCTTCGGTCAGGGTGGCTTCGCCGTGAGCCGACCCTGCCCCGCCTGCATGGGGAAGGGAAGGGTCCCTGACGTTCCCTGTGAAGTCTGTAGAGGTGCGGGGATGGTGCGCCAGACCCGCCGGATCGAGGTGAAGGTCCCGGCTGGGGTGGACACCGGGTCCCGGTTGAAGGTGAGTGGTCAGGGAGAGCGCGGACCTGGTGGAGGGCCGCCCGGAGACCTCATCCTGGTCTTCAAGGTGAAGCCTCACCATTTCTTCCGGCGAGATGGGGTCGATGTCCATTGCACCGTGCCCATCAACCTGGCTCAGGCTGTTCTGGGGAGCCGGATCCGTGTCCGAACGGTGGAGGGGAAACACGTGATCCTCAGGATTCCTCCGGGAACCCAGAGTGGGACCCGGTTCCGCGTTCGAGGTCAGGGAATCACGAAGGGCGAAAGGACCGGAGACCAGTACGTGGAGGTTCGGGTCGAGGTCCCGAAGGATCTGTCGGAGGAGGAGCGTCGGGAGTTCGAGCGCTTCGTGGAGTCCGCGGACATGCGGCACTGATTCAACGCTCCGTCGCGATGAAGCCCAGGGCCGTCAGTCCCGTTGATTCCCGTGGACCCGGGATGGCCGTCCGGCCTCCGGCAGTGCTGAGCACTCTCGCTACTGAGCGGGGGTCGCCTTGGTGGTGCCGCCTTGTCGGGCAGAGTGGTCGACAGCGGAGACCCCCTTCACGATGCGGCCTCCACCGAGGAGCTGTTCTCCTCGGAAGACGGCGCAGGACTGACCGGGGGTGACGGCCCGCTGGGGCTCCATCAACTCCAGTGAGAGCTCACCGGATTCCTGATCCCTGATGCGGGCCTCCACGGGCCGAGCCCGATGGCGGATCTGCACCTGGACCTCCTCGCCTTCGGAGGGTGCGGCGTGGAACCAGTTCAGGTCGTTAACCTCCACCCATCGCGACTCCAGAGCCCATCGGGGGCCCACGACCACGGCGCGGCGCTCGGGGTCGACCCGGATCACGAAGTGGGGTTCTGAGAAACCTCCTCCGAGACCCTTTCGCTGACCCACCGTGAACCCAGCGTAGCCGTCGTGCTCGCCCACCGTGCGCCCGTCCAGATCCACCACGGGACCGGGCTCCAGCGCCGGATGCCGCTTCCGCAGGCGGGTTTTGAGGAGGTCCCGGTAGTCCCCGGTGGGTACGAAGCAGATCTCCTGGGACTCAGGCTTTTCGGCGGTGAGGAGATCAAGATCTCGGGCCCGTTGCCGAACCTGGGACTTGGTGAGATCTCCCAGGGGAAAGTGCAGCAGGTCCAGGAGTTCCGAGGGCAGGCCCCAGAGGAAGTAGGCCTGGTCCTTGTCCCGGTCTCGACCCCTGTAGAGAGCGGTCTCGCCCCGAGGGCCGACTCCCGACCGGACATAGTGGCCGGTGGCGATGGTATCGCAGCCCAGCGCCCGACCCCGGCGAAGGAGGTCACCGAACTTCGTGTTCGAGTTGCAACGGACGCATGGGTTCGGAGTCCGTCCCTGCGCGTACTCGGCCACGAAATCATCGATGACGTCGCGGGTGAATTCCTTTTCCACGTCGAACACGTAGTGCGCGATCCCCAGGCCGTCGGCGACCCTGCGCGCGTCCATGATCCCGTCCAGGCCACAGCAGGTCCTGGAATGTCCCGGGGTCTCATCGTAACAGAAGGTCTTCATGGTGGCCCCGACCACCTCGTGGCCGGCTTCGACGAGGAGGGCCGCGGTCACCGAGGAATCCACTCCACCCGACATGGCCACCAGAATTCGCTTCTTCGTCATCACGTGAGTCTCCCTGCTTGCCGCATCTCTGACCCACCACAATGGGTCTCGGACCTCTGTGTACACCGAAGTGGGTCGATCGCTCGACACCGGACCTACCCTGGCCCTCACGGCCCGATCCCAGCCTTCCTGATC
>SL_3KL_010_SEDDRAFT_10004386_pt1 | contig 12757 bp, 11 predicted proteins | sample SodLakKL_010_SED_2_FD_10381 | JGI IMG/M metagenome (IMG submission 10381)
TCAGAAGCGACGATGACGATATACGATGTAACGGGTAAAGTAGTGCGCGTGATAAGCGGCGACTATGCAGCGGGCTACAATGAATTGCGATTGGATCGCAACAGTGTAGGCGCAGCAGGAGTATACTACTACCAGTTGGATACAGAGAATCATACAGCGACGAAGAAAATGATTTTCATGGATTAATTTAGTGAGACTATAGGTTTTGGTAACCAATCCCTCCTTCGGATATTCCGGGGGAGGGATTTTTTTGTATTGATTGGAAAAACAAGGGGAGATGAGATGGTAATTCAATTTGAGTTTTGAATTTGTTCTTCTACAATCTATATTTTTATTTCAGAGAAATAGAGGGTAGAGAGGAAGGATATAGGAGTTTAAGCAAGGAACACCCAAGCTACTGGAGAAAGTCACTTAGAGGGGATAGCAATGCCTTTGTTGAGCCAAAGAATGGTTGCGGAGGTATTCGCGAATGAAGTTTTATTTATTGCGGGATTAAAAACCTGAGTTCGAATATTCTAACTCACATAAAAATTTATAAATCAATGTTTTGCAAATATTGTAAAACTAAAACTAAATTGATGTACCTGATTTTTTACTTTTTTGTCTTTTGATAGCTCACTTTTCTTAGAATTCCTCCCTATTCGTCGTTTTTTTTCTTGATTTATCTCGATAAATCTTCAAAAAAGCGCCTGGAATATGGAGGTTTCTAACTTGTTCCCCCGCCAATCCCTCCCCAATTGGGGAGGGGCGCTGCAATTCATTGGGAAAGAATTATGCGTCGCGATAATAATCGAACTCAGGTTAAAAGTAATTGAGATTTTGATTTCCGAAAACCTTGTCGCATCCCTAAAGGGTGGATTTTCTCCATAAACTGCGCGCTGACCTGCTTTCCAGTGTCAAGAATAAAGTTATGTCGAATTAACCGGCACAGGATACTTAAATTGAAACAGGATCCATGCAGCAATCGCCAAATCTAGCTCCACATAGGTAAATATGGCTTTAATACACACATTCAATTAAATCACAGCTATTATTTCAAACGGAATTGGTAAAGCTGAATGGTGGTTTGTAATCCGTAGTAGATGGCATCCGAAATCAGGGCGTGCCCTATGGATACTTCCAATAAATCGGGAAGAGATGCCTTGTAAAATGCCAAATTATCCAGATTTAGGTCGTGTCCGGCATTTAATCCGATGGCGACTTCCCGTGCAGCTTTGGCACAATCCAAGTGGCTTGCGATGGCGTTTTTGGGATCTCTTTTGTAGTCTGCAGCAAAATTACCCGTGTATAATTCTACGCGATCGGCTCCTGTTTCTTTGGCTCCGTAAACGTGTTTTGGATCCGGATCTATGAAAATGCTGACCCTTATTTTATGTCGATGCAGTTCATCAACTACTTCACTGAGTAATTGCTTGTCTTTTAGAGTGTCGTATCCGGAATCAGAGGTCAAAACACCCGGTGGGTCCGGGACGAGGGTGCACTGATGCGGTCTATTTTCCACAACCAATTTTAAAAATTTATCGGTGGGATTGCCCTCCACGTTGAATTCTGTTTTAACCACGTTTTTTAACGGCCCTATATCGGCGTATCGTATGTGTCTTTCGTCCGGTCTTGGATGAACCGTTATGCCATCTGCACCAAACGATTCGCAATCTTTTGCTACCTGAATCAAATCCGGGAAATTTCCCGGTCTGCTGTTGCGAATGAGTGCCACTTTATTAATATTTACACTCAATTTGGTCTTTCCCATTGATTTTTAAATTTATTATAAATCTGTAATTTTGATCTCTACTTAAAAAAATTCCATTACAACTCATGAAGTCGTGCTAAACGGAATTCTGGTCGACTCGTTTCCACCGGGTGGGTTACCCATCTCCAAACTTTACTAGATGGATGGACTGGGGTCTAAATCCGCCCCCTTGAGGAATCCCGTATAGACGGGAAGGGCAAAAAAACTGTGCTCAATGCCCTTAGTCGAAACCCCGAAGGTTACTTTTTTTGCTCGCTCCGGGGTATCCAAATTGAGCGATGAATTAAAAACACTGTGCACAATGGATTGTTCTGCTAACAAGTGGTGCTGTTTAGAACTTTTATCCGAGTCGGCTACCGCCCCAGCTTTTCTCACAGATGGTATATGGGTAAATCCAGCCCGATTCAAAGGTCAATTTACAGAATAATAATATCTTTACCGCGTCATTTCTGAATAATATTAAACTGCATGCCAGAATCGTCTAAATATTCTGATTTACCCGCTCGCCTCAAAACGGCAGCCATTCTGGGAGTGCTTATTTTGGGCTCTTTATTTGTACACCCTTACGTCTTCTTATTTGTCATTACTACCTTCTTTTTTTTCATTTCCATTGAATTCATCAATATTCGCGGCCGTTTTTACAAAAGGTCAGATATTACCTTTATCCAGACATTGAAATGGGGATGGTGGAGTATGTTGCCCTTTTTTATTTCCTTTTACTTTTTTTATCGGGGAGACTATCCGCCTTTTTTACCCGGTGTATTTTTGTCCATCAGCTTGATTTTTAGCGCCATTTCTCTAATGGACTTATTTCGGTGTTCTTTCAATCGAATTTTTCAAATGCCCAAATGGCTTATTAGTTTTGGCTACTTTGGGAGTCATATGGCCCTTTGGCCACTGGTTCTTTTTTACCTCGGGTCGGATTGGTGGATTTGGGTGTTGTTTTTCTTGTTTGTAATTTGGGTCAACGATACCTTCGCTTTTTTCAGCGGAAAACTATTTGGAAAAAGGAAATTATACCCCTCGGTTTCTCCCAACAAAACGGTGGAAGGACTGATTGGAGGAGTAGTGGGAAGTCTTCTGTTGGGATGGATATTTGCCCCTTCACTGAAGGTGGAATTGATGCACGCCATCACTGCGGCAGCGATTACCGGTCTGGGAGTGAGTTTGGGCGATCTCGTACAGTCCAGGTACAAGCGAATGGCCGGGGTAAAGGATTCCGGAGTTCGTTTGCCCGGTCACGGTGGATTTTACGATCGGTTTGATGGCTTGTTTTTTATTATGCCCTACATGGTGATGCTCGTAATATTTTTTCAACAGTACCAATAAACTCTAACATGACTTTTATACATCGCGAAGGTTATCCCACTTTGATTGTTATTGGAATTTGCATCCTGATTGCCACTGTTGTAGGCTATTTGGTTCACCCGCCTTCGCTGGCCATTGTCCTTATGTTTTCCCTTTTTATCGCTTTTTTTTTCCTCCAGTTCTTTAGGAACCCCTCCAGGAGGGTAGCTGTAAGAGATGTGCGCATGGTGTATGCTCCAGCGGATGGAAAAGTGGTGGCGGTAGAAGAAGCTTTTGAAGATGAAGTTCTACTAGAAAATAGATTGCAGGTTTCCATTTTTATGTCCCCGGTCAATGTGCATGTGAACCGCTCTCCCATAGATGGATCGGTCAAATATTTTAAGTATCACAGGGGTAAATATCTGGTTGCATGGCATCCGAAATCGTCTACGGACAATGAGCGGACCACCATACTCCTCGAAAACAAACAACTGAAACTGGTAATGCGGCAAATCGCCGGTTTTCTTGCGAGAAGAATCGTATTTTACCCAAAAGTGGGGGATTCCGTAGAACAGGGAGGAGAAGTCGGGTTTATTAAATTTGGGTCGCGGGTAGACTTACTCCTGCCATTGGATGCGGAAGTATTGGTGAAGCCCGGAGATAGTGTTATGGCTGCTGAGACGGTAATTGCAAAATTGGGCGGGGATTATTAATTTACAGTTTTCTGAGCTCCAGTTCGCTGAGGAGCTCAATCAAATCGCCTTCGAATATTTCCCCCGCGCTGCCCTGAATCAAACGGGTATTGGGCAAAACCAGACAAACTTCTATTCTCTGTCCCTCGCTGTCCAGTACTTCCCAGCCTTCGTAATCCATGACTTTTACCTCCCGGATGACCAAACCGCTGTCATCGGCGTAAATGCTGTCTATGGCCATAAAAAATTCCAGCATTTTCAGAGAGGATTCAAACTTGTACATAGAGAACATCACCGACTCTTCTTCCTTTTCATATGCCGTGGTGTAGTGGTAAATATTTTGCAACTCTTTGGCAATTTGCCGGCCGGAAACCAGATTGTAAGACAGCAAAATGGTCGGGAAAAATTCACTCAGGTCCTCCTCTGCCTCCTCCCCAAAGGGCAGCATTCCAAAGTCAGGCACATCTTCCTTTGTAAAAAGGCTTTTAAATAAGCCGGTGGCTCTGGAAAAAGATTCGTGATCGCTGATTTCACTGGAGGATTTTGTCATCATTTCCCCGGATTCCGCTTCTCGGACCGTCTGATCCTCCTCAGAACTCTCTGAAGTGCTGCATGCGGGCAGGCACAGTATCATCAGCCAGCTAAAAAACAAAGGCAGGAGAATGTGACTCGGACAAATGGATTGCTTAATCTTGTACATTTTCAGGCCGCATTTGTGGGAAAAATAAAACCTCTTGTATGGACTTCTTGCCCGTTAATATCATGACGAGACGGTCAATTCCTATTCCCAGTCCCGCCGTGGGAGGCATTCCGTATTCAAGGGAGCGAACAAAATCTTCGTCCATGGCCATGGCCTCGTCATCCCCTTTCTTGCCCAGTTCTATCTGGTCGAGCAATCTCTCCTTCTGATCGATCGGGTCGTTGAGCTCTGTGTAGGCATTGGCAATTTCTTTCCCGTTGACAAACAACTCAAACCGCTCTACGAGACCCTCTTTGCTCCTGTGTTTCTTTGCGAGTGGGGTCATTTCAATGGGGTAGTCGATGATGAAGGTGGGTTGAATCAGGTTTTTCTCCACTTTTTCACTGAAAATTTCATCGATCAGCTTCCCTTTCCCCATTTTATCGTCCGTCGGGACATGTATTTTTTTACAAAAATTTCTCAAGTCAGACTCTGTCATTCCAGAAATATCCTGTCCGGTGTACTCTTTGATGGAATCGTACATAGATATCTTGGGATAGGGTCCGGAAAAATTAATGGTGTGCCCTCCATACTCTACAGAAGAAGAACCGAGAACAGACGTTGCAATGCTTTCTAAAAGGCTCTCTGTCATTTCCATCATCCATTGGTAATCCTTGTAGGCTACATAAATCTCCATGGAGGTAAACTCAGGATTGTGCGTCCGGTCCATTCCCTCGTTTCGAAACATCTTTCCGATCTCGTACACCCCTTCAAAACCGCCGACAATTAACCTTTTGAGATACAACTCATTGGCAATCCGCAGGTACAATGGAGTATCGAGGGTGTGATGATGGGTCTTAAACGGACGCGCTGCAGCTCCTCCGTGTATGGATTGCAACACGGGCGTTTCCACTTCCAACCAACCTTTTTTATCAAAAAAGGCGCGCATGGAACTGATGGTTTTGGATCGGGTGACAAAGATATCTTTAACCCCCTCATTGACCGTGAGGTCGACATACCGCATTCTGTAGCGAAGTTCGGGGTCGGTAAAGGCATGGTGTACCTTTCCTTCAGCATCCTTTTTTACTACAGGCAATGTCCGGAGGGTTTTACCCAAAAAGGTAAACGACTGAACGTGAACGGTGATTTCTCCCATTCCGGTGCGGAATACAAATCCCCGTATGCCAATGTAATCGCCCAGGTGCAGATGTTTTTTTATCAATAGATTGTAGAGGGACTTGTCTTCCCCTGGACAGATGTCGTCCCGCCTGAGGTAAATCTGAATTCGGCCCTTAAAATCCTGGAGTTCAGCAAACATGGCTTTTCCCTTCCCTCGCTTGGACATAATCCTGCCGGCCAGGCTCACATCTGAAAAATCTTCGGGACGGCTGTCTTTAAAGTCGCGCTTAATTTCCACGGAGTTGGCATTGATCTCATATCCCTCGTGTGGATAGGGATCTATTCCCATAGCTCTGATGGCTTCCAAAGACTCCCGCCTGACTATTTCCTGATCACTGAGTTGCATATTTTGTATTTTGATGCAAAAATAAGCGATTTGACTGAGATTTGTCAACGCGCGGGCTGAAACATTAAAAAAAGGTAGAGCATTCTCCACCCGGATAATTTAGGAAGGTATTTTGATAAGCTTACATCATTACAGGGAATCTTGTGATAGAAGCTCAGGGGAACAATGCTGTTCGATTCCCAGACTTTTTTTCAGTCAATGTGGAAATACAAGACCCCATGAAAAGTCAAAAAGGCAACATAAAATAAAATCGCAATGACCAATTCCTTAATTTGGGTTAATGGGTGCATAGCTCGGGGAAGGAGACATTTTGGAGAAGGGTGAGTTAAAGGAAAGAAGACATGTTCGGTCGGGTAATCAAAAAAGGATTCATTTAGTTGCGGTATTGTATTTTGGGGTTCTTTTTAATTAAAAAGGATCTTACAATTCAATAAAAAAATAACTTTGGACTAACTTTAGGTTCTTTTTCAACCTGTTCAATGATTTGATGGATGATTCCAGAGTATTTCATTGTTTTTTTCACGCTTGTCCTGGTGTTAATCCTATTTGTTCACGGGAAAATCAGGCATGACTTTGTAGCTCTTATAGCCCTGTTTGTATTGGTAGTGACAGGTCTCATACCTCCCGCTTCAGCCTTTGAAGGATTTGGACATCCCGCTGTAATCACTGTGGCAGCCATATTGGTTGTAACTAAAGCCCTTGAACATTCCGGTTTGATTGATGTATTGGGGAAGTGGGTTTTGAAGACTGGAAAGAATGTTTCTGTTCAAATTCTGGTTTTATCTTTGGTCGTGGCAGTTGCCTCGGCCTTCATGAATAATGTGGGTGCACTTGCCATAATGATGCCTGTGGCCATTCATTTAGCTCGTGAAAAAGGAAAATCTCCGGCTTTATATTTGATGCCGGTTGCTTTTGCTTCCCTCTTAGGTGGTATGACCACTCTCATAGGCACTCCTCCCAATATTATCATCGCTACATTTAGGGAGGAGGAATTGGGGCAGCCTTTTGGTATGTTTGACTTTTCGCAGGTGGGTATTGTCCTGGCTGTCGCAGGTGTGATTTTTTTGGCGTTCCTGGGGTGGCGATTGATGGAGGTAAGGAAAGGACAGATTGTCGATCACGATTTTTTTGACATCGATGATTATATTACTGAAATAAAATTGCCCAAAAACTCCGAGTGGGAAGGGAAAATGCTTTTAGAAATGGCAGAAAAGTTGGGATCGGATAAACAGATTTTGGGTGTGGTTCGAGACAACAGGAGGCTTCACATCCCTCTTGAAACGCTTGAACTAAAGGCCGATGACATTGTCATTCTTGAAACCGATACAAAAGACCTCGACCAATTCTTGAAAGACAATGGGGTTGAACTGGTAGGGGGTAAAAAATTCCGAATAGATGCGGAGGGGTCAAAAAATATCAGCATTACCGAAGTAGTTGTCATGCCTAATTCTCCTTTGATTAATAATACAGCATCGGGCTTGAGGATGCGATCCAGGTATGGAATAAACCTTTTGGCAGTGGCCAGAAAGGACCAAAAAATAATGAAAAGACTGGACCATATAATATTCAGAATAGGCGATGTTCTACTTCTCCAGGGAAGGAGTCAATCACTGAATGAAACCATAAGGAATATAGGGTGTCTGCCTTTGGCAAAAAGGGGTCTGAAATTGGGATATAAGAGAAAAATTCCAACCGCTTTGGCTATTTTTAGTATTGCAATCACTTTGTCTATTGCTGGGGCCTTGCCGATTCAAATTTCATTTACCATGGCAGCAGTGGCCATGGTGCTTTTTAATATCCTCCCCATTAAAGAATTTTATACCAGTATTGATTGGGCAGTTATTGTATTATTGGCGGCCATGATCCCGGTAGGCACTGCTTTGGAAACCAGTGGTGGAGCTCAAATCATGGGCGCTTTGGTGCTCGACCTAAGTCACTATTTTCCACCTTGGGTTCTACTGGGGACCATTCTGATCGTCACTATGTTTTTATCGGATTTGATTAATAATGCCGCAACCGTTGTGCTTATGGCTCCAATTGCTATGAGTGTAGCCAAGGGGCTTGAAGCCTCCATAGACCCGTTTCTCATGGCCGTTGCAATAGGGGGGTCATGTGCATTTCTGACACCCATCGGACATCAGTCCAATACCTTGGTTATGGGCCCCGGGGGATATAAATTTACAGATTATTGGAAAATGGGTTTGCCTCTTGAAATTCTTATAATCCTGATTGGAGTTCCAATGATCTTGTTTTTTTGGCCTTTGTACGGGTAATGAATGACCATTTCTTCCTCTCCGGTAGCTGAGGCTGTTTTCCGATGACTGAAGGTGATTCCCGGAGACTGAGGTGGCCCCTGGCTCATCGAAAGGCTCTCGAAGCCACTGGAAATAAATCCCCATAATCACATCATGCATTTTAAGTTTAGCAACGGCTAACAGTGGAGACCTATCCCGGTGGAAGTAGCTATTCGGATCGATTAATTTGTGGATTGATTATGGGCGAGATAGAGTCATAAATTTAAAAAAGAACCATTTTAAAGTGGTATTATGTAAAAAAAGAGCCTCTTAAGATTAATTTCCATCAATTTATTTTGAAAAATGACCAGTTTTTTTATATCTTTGTTCTACATTGAATTAAATAAAGCGTAAAAATGCCCTTTGCAGTCCTTTGCAGTCCTTTGCAGTCCTTTGCAGTCCTTTGCAGTCCTTTGCAGTCCTTTGCAAAATTGGGTTTGATTTGCGTATATTTTTTTTACTCTTGATAATGTACGATGGTTTTTAGTTGCTAAATGATTTAAAGAAAAATTTACTTTAAACTATTAGTTGAATTTAAAATAAAAACCATTATGAAAACTAGAAAAATTTTTTACTTAATACTTTCTTTTTTACTAATTGCAATCATTTCTTATTCTTGCGAGGATATATCTGATTTAGATAAGACTGAAGAGTATGTGATTGAGAGTGAAATCAGAACAATTGAAGGTGATTCGCTTTTATACAAAGAGATTAAAAGCTACAAATCCTTGGATTCTCAAAAATATGCCTTTAGCCAACTGAGCAATATTGAAGCAAGCGAGGTGTGGTTGGCGAAATACAGTATATTATTGGAGGAGGCATCTTTGACTTCAAATCAGTACGATTTGATCGAAAGAATAAAGGGTTATGTTCACCCGACTATTTATGATCCTGCCACTGTTGCACATCAAGTTGTTCAAGATTCTTTACCTCATCTTTACAACGAGGCAGAACTTCTTTTTGATAGTTTAGAAATGCTAAGCCTGTTTAACGTTTTGAGTAATGAAGGTTTTATCAATGAAGGGTATTACAATGTGCTACCGACCTATGGAACATGGGGTGACGATCCACCATGTGTTTGTAGACAGGCATGGAACCACAGTTGTCGTCGAGCGAAAGTAAGGGGAGGTTTGGTTGGTAAGATACCTTGGTTGGAGGTTAAAGTTGAATATGGAAATTGCGCCGGACCGTGTGAAGGAAACCGCTCATGTGGATGGTTTTGGAGTCAAGAATGCGATGGATTATGTCATTTTGACTGATTGATAAACAAAACACCTATAAAACCATGGAAATTGCAAACCATGTGAATCGATTTTTGCGGTATCTGACCCTGTTTCTGGTGGCAGCTATTTTGACCATGATGATTCACTATTCCATCGGCTTCAACAGTCCACTATCCACGGTTGTCAATTTTGTGGCGTACTTTGGAGCGACCTGGTGGATTCGATATCGGCTGCAGCGTCACTTTGCCTTTGATTGGAAAGTGGCATTGGGTGTCGTTTTGCTGCCTGGTTTTTTGTTTGCTTTGGAACTTCTCTTGAGACATTGGGTAATTGGAAATGTTCCACTTTATGTCGTTCCCAGGTTTTTTTCCGGTTTTATAGGTGTTTTATTTGCATTGCTGACATTCAGAATGAACCGTATAAAGAGAACGGTATCTACAGGCGTTGTGGGCTTGTTATTGATAGGGGTGTACGTGGGATACGACTACGTTTATTACCAATTAGGCTACTTCGGAGTGGGAATTGATCCAGTAGCTCTCAAATCCGATGTGCTTTACACTGCAGAAGGTGATGTTTTTAACTTCGATAAGAAAAATACGATCTATGTGGCCGATTTTTGGTTTTCCCGTTGTGCTGGATGTTTTAGTTCGTTCCCGGATGTGAATGAAAAATATCATCAGAGCAAGGAGGTAGAGGGCTTAGAAGTATTGACTATAAATCATTTACTGGAGGGCGAATCCAGAGAAGAAAACCTGAATCGAATCAGGGAATTGGGTTACGATTTTCCCGTCTTGTTTTTTGAGGGGAACGGGGAGGAGTTGGGGGAGTTATTTTTGAGCTACACAGGTTTTCCTTTTGCCAGAATCATTAAGAACGAAGAAATTATATTTGAGGGGAGATTTCACGGTGCCTGGATTTATGCCACTGCCACCTTGAATTGAGGATGGAATAGCCTGAAAAAGTGAGTGGATCGCCTACGTTAGCTTTTATAGGAATGACCTTGGTGGTTTATTCTGTATTTTGTGGGTTTACTTCTTTTGTCAAGGTCGACTTCAGTGAAAGTTTAAATAAAGCGTTATTTATATGAAACGAGCATGAACTTTTTAATCAAAAATTTCACACCGATGAATGATTAAAATAAGTTGTATGCGAGTTCCTGAATGTATTCCAATTTTTTGCATACTTTATGCGAGCAAAAAATTTTAAACCGATGAAAAATAATTTACTGTCCTGGAAGTATTTCAGTTTGGTGCTGATATCCCTGTGTTTGGGGGTCATTGCCTTATCGATCATTTATATTGGGGACCGTTCTTTTCATTGGATACTTGCATTGTTTTTTGGTTTTACAGCTTATTACCCCATTCGCATTAATTTCCAAAAAGTCCTACTGCCGATAATCGTCCTGGTGACTTCTTTTTGGCTTCCCCCCCTGACTCTTTTCCTTGTGTTTGGAGGTATTATTCCATGGGTATTGATAGGCATGTTACTTCTTTTACTGGGGCTGGTGATTGGGCGTTTGGCCTCTGAAGGCCCGAAAACAAGGGTATTTTCCTTGTTGGGTCTGATGATTGTACTCAGTGTTTGGATTCAGATGCGGTCATTTAATCAATTCGAACATTGGCTTTATTACGATACGGTTTCGGGCTATGTGGAGCAACCCTTTGTACTCGAAAAACCTTTGATGCTGGCGGAAGAGGGGCTATACGAAGTTGAGAAAAGTGAGGACCTTCAGTTTTTTTTGGTCTGGCATTCCTATTGCAGAAGAAATTGCTATGACAAATTGCCCGTAGTAGAGAACTGGTACGAGCGGCACAGGGAGTCCGAGGACATCTCCTTTTATGCGGTCAACCTATTGACCGAAAAAGAACACAGAGAAAGAGTGGTTGAGGTATACGATTCGGAGGAATACAGCATGCCTCTTTATTTTTACGATTATACAGAAAACCAATACTTTGGTGGTTTTGTCCCCCCATGGGGCTTTGAAATTTCTGTGATTATTGTACAGGAGGGGCAGGCAATTCATTTTAGCAATTTGGAAAAGGGAAAAAAACGCATTGAAAGCCTTTTAAAGAAAATGTAGATCTGTTGGATGAATCTTCTGAGATTTTTAGCCACTTCATTAGTAGCTTCTGGTAATTTGATGTAATTTTAACACTGGCCAAATAGTTTAATGCGCTCGGCCGTTGTAATTTTGCGCCCACTAATGAAGTATAGAATGACTTACACAAGCTCCTGCACATTTATCACTCAGTGTCTGATCGGATTGACTTTGTTTCTCCCTTTTAGCGTATTCGCACAAACCAGTCTAAATCAGGGGGATATCGCGATTATCGGCGTCAATGCCAACGCCAACTGTCCGCAATTTGGATTTCCCACGGGAGCAGATATTGTACACATCGTCTTTTTAGTAGATTTTGAGAGTGGCTCCGATTTTAAAGTTACGGACAATGCCTATCAGAGATTGGCGGCCAATCCCGGCCAATGGGGAAACAATGAGGGTATGACCCGCCTGACTTACAACGGGCCGACAACCATTCCCGCAGGAACCGTTGTTACCTTTCGCTGGCCCAACGGATATGAAGCCCTGGAGCCGGCGGCCTACACCGATTGGTCTTTTACAGAAGTGGATGGATCCAATACCTTGTTTTTAAATGTGGCGGTGGCCGGGGACCAGCTATACATCATGCAGGAACCGACCTGGAACAATGGTACCCCGTCCAATCACGACGCTACCTATACCGGGGAAGTGCTGTTTGGATACAACAATAAAAGTGAGTGGATCGATTTTGCCAACACCAATACAGACTCGGGATTGCACCCCGATGTCGACCCGTGTTACTACTACAATACCGCCTCTGGTGTGGAAGCTTATTCGAGCTATACCGGTCCTTCTGATCCCACCACACGAGAAAATTGGATGGTGAGAATTACCGATCAGGACCATTGGACCGATTGGGGGAGTTGTGCAGCCTACCAATATCCCATTGATTTTATGGAGCTCACGGATTTTGAGTTTGAGGGTTTGCCCGATGAGGTTTGTGCAGAGGACGACCCCGTGGACCTGGGAACGACCCACTCGGGAGTTGAGGGCAGTTGGTCCGGCAGTGGAGTTTCGGGCAATCAGTTCGATCCTTTCGGACTTTTGGGAGTCATTACCCTTGAATTTACGCCCGATAATGATTGTCTGCCGGAGGAATTATACGATATTGAAGTAATCGATGGACTGGAACCTGAATTTGATATTCGGGATGAGTATTGCGAAGGGGAGAGTGCAGATGTCTTACCGGGCACTTCTTTGAATGGTATC
>SL_3KL_010_SEDDRAFT_10004387_pt1 | contig 12756 bp, 11 predicted proteins | sample SodLakKL_010_SED_2_FD_10381 | JGI IMG/M metagenome (IMG submission 10381)
ATGAGTGCATCTCATCCAAATGACTTTGTTGTAACGACTGTCGGAGAGCAATGTATGCGGTTCTCCGGATCCGATAGTAAATATTCAGCGCAGCCCGAACATCCTATTACTATAGGGTGTTCGGGTTTTTTATTTTTATTAACAACTACGCTCAGGAAGAATGTCGCGTGTGTGTAACGAAAAATTCTAAAAAATGACGTGTGTTAACATGCACAATACCGGGGAAAAAATGAGGACTGTTTTTTAAATTATTAAATCTAAATGAAAGGGAAACAATGAGAAATATTACCATTATTACAATTCTTATTATTCTGTTCATAGCCGGAAGTTGCGGGCCGAAAGAGAAACCTCCGGTAGAGGGCACATGGAAACTGGTCTACGGCAAGTGGATCGGTCATAACGAAACATTTCCGGATCAGGTCGAGGGAGGATCGATAAAATTCTGGTCGAAAGATCACTTCGCTTTTGCCGGACAGTTAGTATTGGATACACTGGTTATTAATAGTCTGGGTGGCGGAACATATAAACTGGTCGGTGACAAATATGAAGAAGAAGTTCTCTATAGTTCAGTTGAGACTTCGATCGGTGTGACGCACCGTATATTCCTGGAAATCATAGATGATACTCTCACCCAGAGGTGGCCTGCCGATGAAAACTGGGAACTGCCGGAAGATTATAACTTCGAAAAATATGTGCGGGTGAAATAAATAATTATTTCCTTCACGATTGATTTACACAATCGTAGTGACGTTCGAATGAACGTCACTACGATGCAATGTACAAATCACGCTACAAAAAGCCGGTTTTTTTTAAAACGGACTTTGACAAAAACCGATTAAAACGAGCCGAGTTCGGTTGTAGCCCCGGTACCATGATTCAGAAGTTCTCCACGGTAGTATAATCCGTCCTCATCGTCCTTGGTTTCGTATTTTATAACTGCTCCGGGTACGTTGGAGTATCTCCATATCCTCAGATCCATACCCGGCGAAATAGCGAATCGCATCAGGTCGGCACTGAAGGTACCCGCAGGTACGGAAACCGATACATTCCTTTCGGCAACCGCACCCTCGAGAGATTCCCCGGTGAGTTTCATCGGCGGATAATACCATCCCTCGCTGACCGGAGTTTCCTGGGGTTCCTCGTCGCCGAATTTCTGTCTTATTCTTCTCACGGATCCGCGGTCTTCAGAGAACAGAACCTCTATAATATAGGCGCCTTCATTATTCGCTTCCCCCGCAAAACGTATCTGCCACCATTCCTGACCATTGTCAAGTTTTGCGAGGAATGCCTTTCGAAGTAGAAGCGGATCGTCATCGTTTTCTTCGGTGGTAATTCTCCACTCGGTCCACTCGCCCCGTGCATAATCCTCGATGTCGATATTATATCCGTATGTACTGAACATCGATGATAATAAGAACGGGTACAGTTGAGCCGTCGCCAGCTGCCAGAATCCCAGTCCGCCCAAAATCATCGGTCCGGTAAACTCGACGGGTTTTCCCAGTCGCGCGGTGAATGTCTTTCCTGCGTCGATGGGCATGCTCAAGGTAAATGTGTATGGCACGCGGTTGTCGGTCATCACCGTCACCATATGTATTCCTACAGTCCCGAATCGAATAGATGCTTTTCCTTCGGAATCGGCAGTTGCGGTTTGTCCGTCGGCCGATTCCACGATCGCTCCGGGTATCGGCCTATCGGCTTCATCAACAACTTCAATATGAACCCTGAATACGGGAATTCTCGAGATACTGCCGGGACCGGGGACACTGCATCCGATAACGGCCAGTAGCAATACGGATATTGTCAGAGGGATAAGATACTGTGGAATTATTTTTGAAAGTTTCATAATTATTACTCCATGTATGTATTTCATTGATTATATCTTTACAAACCGGTAAAGATGGGTCTGAAAAGCAGACATTAGAAAATGGTATAAAAAAATTCAACTATGAATTATGATGGGATAATAAAAAAAGAAATAATCATTGTCAATATTTAATTAAACAGCGATAAAACGCAGTATTTTAGATTCTTTTTATTATGAAGCCGGCATTGAGTTTTAAACGAAAAATTCTTATTGTTAAACAGGTGTTTATTGCTGTAAAATCATTTTTCTCACTACACGACGGAGACAACATGCCAAAATATATACTACTTGCCATTGGAATATTTTTATTGTCAAACTTCGTTTTTGCCCAGGATATAGACACCCTCTTCTATGGTGATACACCCTTGTTACTCGAGAATCCCTTTGGATCCGGATTTATTGCAGGGACAAACGGTTATAATGATATCGGGAAATATCAGCGTTTTGATTTTACCGAAGATGTATATCTGTATGGTACAATCCTTTATTTTGGTCATATGGAAGTTGTTGGTGAGCCCAATACGCTCAATATTGTCGTGCGGCTTGTNGGGTCTCAGGGAGAACCGGATCAGATTGTATCCGTACAAAGTATTACAACGGATCAGATCGTTACGGGTCTGGATGGAAACTACGCTGAGTTTAGTGAACCTGTACATATTGAAGGTGGAAACCCAAACAGTACTTCCGCCTTCATCGGATTTGAATGGCTTCCCACAGCGGATGATAATTTTGCGGTCTATGCCGATGAGGATGGTGAAGGAGATGGAGCAAACCGGGCGTGGGAAAGATTCGACGACGGTTCATTTAATGATTTTTTGACAGTGTTAAATCCAACGTTCTCCTGGGAAATAGATGTCGATCTGTGGATCGCGGCACTGTATTCGACTACTCCGCCTACAGATGTGCGAGATTATGACAGGGCACAGTATATCTTCGATCTGCGACAAAACTATCCGAATCCCTTTAACCCGGCGACAACTATCGGCTATAGTATTCCAACGAACAGCTTTGTCCAGCTGGCCGTATATAATACACTGGGGCAGAAGGTCGGTATGCTCGTTCATCAGGACATGCAGCCCGGCCAGCATGAAGTCACCTTTGATGCTGCGGATCTCCCGAGCGGTGTGTATATTTACCGCCTGCAGGCGGGTGAATTTGTGCAGAGTAAGAAATTTTTGCTTGTTAAATAAGTGGCAACTTGTTTTATTAGAGAACACTAATAGATTTTTACGATGAAAAACCTTATCTTTCGACTGTGTTTATAGTGTTTTTGGTATTAAAAAGATATGGGGACCATCTACCGTACCCGGACAATATTTCACCCGGGCATAATGTTTTTTTATATAATATTGCATATATTTCGGTACCGTCATGAAGTGTTCTTTTTAAACTCTGGCAGGATATGAAAATAAACTATCGACACGAAAAATAATTTACCACTATATTTCAATCAATATCAATCAGGATCCCCCGATCTTGAGAATATCTTTTTTCAAAAACCGACTAAATAAAAGGGGCATATCATGAAATCTCCCAAAATGTATCTTTCGATAGTTCTCTTTTTTCTTTTTTGTATAGTATTAACTCCCCCCCTGGATGCCCAGTACGATAAAGATTTTTTCTATCTTTTGGGCCAGATAGGGACGACGGCTTATCACGGTGACTTAACATCGGTAAATACCGATCAGCCGTTCTTTCATCTCGGTTTATCCGGCGGTATCGGTTATGTCCTCTCACCCCGGTTTTCACTACGAACCGAATACCGGAGAGGTGAATATCGCAGAACCGAAAGGCCAAGTGCCGAAGGGTATTGGCGCCGGCATAACGCCGCTTTGTTTTTGACCTACGACCTGCTCAAGAATAGGTCACTGACACCATACCTGCTCGCCGGCGGTGCGATGACTTTTTACGGTACCTACAATAAGGGAGAACAGGAACTCCTGATCGACACCTTTTTCGGCGAGACTTTTGGTCCCGCAATCGGCCTTGGGGTTGCCTACGCTCTGTCAGACAGATTTTCTCTTACTCTTGAAGGCAAGTGGGACTTTTTATTTGACGATGAGGCAATGGATGAGATTGAAGGAGACCTTGGATTTGATGCAATGACATATTTAAGTGCCGGCCTCAGAATTAATTTGCATAAGACATTCCATCCGATTTCCGGTTTCCGACTGAGCGGACCCACAAGACTCGCAGAATTGGAAGAGGGTGAATATACCGCATCACTCATAGGACGTGCTACCGAACCGGTTACCTATACCTGGGATTTTGGCGATGGAACACAACGGACCGGCGATAGGGTTATTCATAGTTATACCAAAGAAGGTACATACGAAATTAAAGTGACTGCCTCAAATCCGCGGAGCAGCCTTGAACGGACCATGCAGGTAACTGTTTATGAACCTCCCGTTCCCGTTATAATAAAATCCATCAGCGCGGATGATCTTACCCCGGAAACCTATCAAACAGTTCATTTCTTTGCCGATGTCGAAGGTACGGAACCGATAACTTTTGAATGGGATTTCGGTGACGGAAATAAATCAAGTGAATTGCAGCCTCATCATGCATACAACACACAGGGAGACTATACGGTTACCTTCAAAGCAGATAATTCAGAAGTTGCGGGAGAAGCAGGTGTACAAACAAGAACGCTTACTATCTCTGTTCAGGAACCGGACGTCATATTTGAGTTAGACGTTATGGTGAACTTTGATTTCGATTCTTCCGTACTCCGTCCCGAAGCAAAAGAGGAATTGGACCAAGCAGTTGAAATAATCAATCAGGATCCGACAATAACGCGTATCGAGGTTGCGGGCCACACCTGTGATATCGGAACCGCAGCATACAATCAGGGTCTGTCCGAGCGACGAGCCCGTGCAGTAGCGAATTATTTAATCGAGAATGGTGTAGACCAGAACAGATTGGTAATCGTCGGATATGGAGAAGAAAGACCGAGAGTACCCAACATCTCGATCGAAAACAGACAGCTTAACCGCAGAGTGGTTATGATTGCGATCGAGCGTGAGTAAAAAATCAAGCGTTAAATTGCAGTAACTGCTGACTTGTAACGTTTTCTTACCCCGTGAAGTTTTTTCACCGAATTCACGGGGTATTTTTTAAAAAGTTGTTATGGAATGACTCACCGTAATAGCTGTGTCTCAGTCGGAAGAAACGTGAGGCACGTTTTGATTTAGATTCCAGCTTCTGAGAATGGCTTTTACTTTGTCTGTCAGGTCCGGCAGTGATTTTTCTACCGGTTCAGTTAATCCCTCACGGAACGTAAAATCTTTTTCTATCTCCATTGCAAGAATGAGAAAATTGCGGGGAAAAGGTATATTTAGCTGATTTGCGAGCTGAAAAAGTTCCGGAATACCGGTGTAATGGGGGGAGGAAGCGACCGTATCCTGAAAATCTGCGCGGGTGAATTGATGTATAGTCCCGGGCCTGGTATTTTCAGTTATGATTGAATCGATAAGCAAAACATTGTCATACCCCTCCATCAGATCCATCAACGCAAAACCTGTACCCGATGCTTCGAGGATATCAATGCACGCGCCGATGTCTGAACGAAGTGCCCGTGCTGCATGCAATCCGACGGCATCATCGCCGAGTATATCGTTCCCGACGGCGATTACGAGTGTCTTTTGGTTTGTTGGGTTTTGTGAAAAAACATTCATCAATTACCGGACTATCCCTCTTGCTATTTACCAATAACCATTCACCATTAACTATTTACTGATTCCGATTATCTCCTGATTTCCTCAATCAGTTCCCCGTGTTTGTCTCTCACACAAACCCGGAGCGGCATTTGTCCGGGCAGTGAATGTGTTGCACAGGCGTTACACGGATCGTATGCGCGGAATGTCATTTCGATCTTGTTCAGTAAACCATCGGATACGTTCCCGTTTTTGATCAATCCTTTAGCGGATTTTTCAATACCCATAGCGATTCGACCGGCATTGTTTTGTGTCGCAACAATAAGATTTACTTTCGTGATCAATCCGCGTTCATCGGTTTCATAGTGATGAAACAATGACCCGCGCGGCGCTTCGACCATTCCTACGCCTGTTGTCGGTGTTTCTGTCGGTATGACACGTATTTCTTTACTCGTAATGTCGGGATCGTTGACTAGTTCGTTCATCCGTTCCGCGGCATATATCATTTCGACGACGCGTGCCCAGTGATTCGCCAGAGTGTGATGGACGGGTCTACCGCCGAGTGATTCATTAAATTCCTCATATGCTTTTTGTGCCTCGGGTGTAGCGATTCCATCGGACGCATTCAAACGAGCGAGCGGAGCGACTGCAAAGATGCCGCTTCCTTTTCCGTCGGTGAAACCGTTCCAGCCGATCTTTTTCAGATAGGGAAATTTTACGTAACTCCAGGGTTCTACATGCTCTGCTATGTGATCTGCATAGTCCCGTGCCGGAAATGTGATCGCTTCGTTTCCATCAGGATCTACAACCCGCATTTTCCCGTCATAAAAATTCACCTTGTTATTATCGTCGACAAGACCCATATAATATGTTTTGTGCGTGTAGATGTTGGATGTTATCAGGTCGACATATTTTTCGTTCTTCAGAACAATATCTTTGAATACATCAAGTGTGAACCGGGCGAATTCAAGCCCGTCTTTTGCAAGTTCTCTAAGCCTTGGTAATTCATCCGAAGATATTTGTTTTGCTACCCCTCCGGGAAGGCCGAACACAGGGTGAATGACTTTACCCCCCGCATATGTAATGAATGCACGAAGCCTTCTCCGCATGGCGATCACTTTCTTCCCGACATCTACACCGACTTTCTGGATAACACCGACAATATTTCTCAATTCTTTTGGTGCATCCGGACCGACGATAAAATCCGGTCCGCCGAGAACGTAGACGTGTAGAGCATGATCTTCGAGCATAAACGTGTTGTATATCAACTCGCGGATTTTTTTTGCGGCGGGAGGAGGGGTGACCTTATAAAGATCGTCCAATGCTTTCGTCCCCGCCATGTGATGTGCCGTCGGACAGACACCGCATATCCTGCTGGTTATCTGCGGCATCTCTTCTGCGGGTCTTCCGAGACAAAATACTTCAAATCCGCGCAGCTCCGGTATTTGATAAAATGCTTTTTCGACACTCCCGTTTTCATCGAGGAATATGTCGATTTTTCCGTGCCCCTCAAGACGTGTGATCGGGTCGATTGTGATGCGTCGGTTATTCGTGGTTCCTTGCGTCATTTCATGCAACTCCTGATTAAGAGTATTTGAAAAATTTATTTTTATTGCTTTTGGTTTCCGTCTTGTTTTTTACGACACCGGTAATTTTACATTTCTCCGCAATAACGATCCTGCCAAGCCGTAACGGTAGAAAGTTCCAAGAGGGTCGGGAATACTATCCAGAATTTTTTCGATCTCGTCTTTATCTTTTGCAGATAGTGCCGAGCAGATCGATGAAAGAATTTTAGCTCCCTGATCCTTAACGCGGCAGGTAGGTCCGAAGCAGCCGGTGCACGGCATATTACCGCCAATACAGAGGGATTCGCATCCTCCCCGTGTTGCAGGTCCCATACAGAATATTTCCTGTGCAAGGAAACATTTCTCCGGATCGATGTCCGTCCATTGCGGACGTTTGAAACCGTGATATTCAAATTCTTCCGGTTTGCTGTCTTTACGCGGACACTGATCGCACAGGGCTATATCGGGAGCGAGCACCGTGGCATTGGGGGGCAATTCTCCGGACAGCAGTATCTGCAGTGCTTCCTGTGCTATTTTGGGTGTCGGTGCACAACCGGGTATATAGTAATCAACATCAATGACCTGATCGAGTGTTCGCACGACATTCCGGAACGCCGGGAGTGTCACGCTGGCACCATTCATCCGGTGTTCAACTTCCGGCCTGACCTTGTTTTCATTTGTAACAGTCGGTGCTTCATCGTATACATATGTAAGGATCTGTTCACGCGCAAACTGGTTTGCCAGTCCGGGTATCCCTCCGGTATGTGCGCACGATCCGTATGCGACAACGACTTTACTCTTTTTCCGCAGCAGATGAGCCATCTCTTCCTGTTCGGAGGTTCTGATACATCCGTTGATGAAGCTGGCAAAAATTGATTTGTCTGCCATTGCTTCGACATCGCTTGTCTTGAAATCCATTGCTACCGGCCAGAATACAATATCAACTTTCTCGATAACATCAAGTAATCCTTCGGCAAGATCGACGATCGATTCTTCACATCCGCCGCAGGAGGCACACCAGTAAAAAGCGACTTTCGGTTTTTCAGACATGTTCGATTTCCTCTTTGGGTTTAGAAATTTCAAGTTCAAGATGATTCATCTCTTCATCCCATGCAATAAATTTTTTCGGCAACCCGAGCGGACCGAGTTTTTCAAGTTTTTCAACCATATCGTTCGTCACGGTTTTTACTTTTTCACCCTCAGATGCCGATATCCACTCGAGCCGGAAACGTTCATCTTCTATTCCCATATCTTTCAGGATACGTTTGAGCATTGCGAAACGCCTTATCGTTTTGTGGTTGCCGTCGATATAGTGACAATCGCCGATATGACAACCGCCGATCAGTACACCATCGGCACCTTTTACGAACGCATCGATCACAAATTGCGGATCGACTCTTCCGGAACACATCACTCTGATGACGCGGACGTTTGGTTCGTGTTTTATGCGCGATACACCTGCGAGATCCGCGGCTGTATAGGTGCACCAGTTACAGAAAAATGCAACAATGCGCGGTTTCCATGTATCGTTTTGAGATTTTAATTCCATCCTTATGTTAACTCCATAAACATATGTTAAACTGTTTCATATTTAAATAAACCGTCGATTTCATTATATATCTGATCGTTTGTAAACAAATTCTGATCGATTGCAGCCGAAGGACAGGCAGCGACGCAGGTACCGCATCCTTTACAGAGCACCTCGTTGATCTTTGCTTTAAATACTTCCTCGTCGAATGAAATTGCGGTATAGGGGCATAATGGGATACAGGATTTACAACCCGAACAATTTTCCTCGCTTATAAACGCGGTGTTCGGCTCCATTTCAATAAATCCTTTATCGATCAGTGCAAGTGCTTCAGCTGCCGCCGCTCCTGCCTGAGCTACCGAATCTGTAATATCTTTCGGTCCCTGGCATCCGCCGGCGATATATACGCCGTCACTTGCCGTATCGAACGGAGCAAGTTTTGGATGCTTTTCAAGATAGAATCCTTCGGTTGAACAGGAAATATTGAACAAACGTCTTATCTTATCCGCGTCCGAATGAGGCTCGACCCCGACACCCAGAACAACCATATCGACGGGTATTCTTCTCACGACCCCGATGAGGGTATCCTCGACACGTATAATTAATTTACCCTGTTCTTCCTTTTCAGCGGCCCAGTCGGTGACTTCCGCGACACGTCCGCGGATGAAATGAACTCCCTCACGCATCACCTGATTATAAAATTCTTCCTGTCCTTTACCCGGAGTCCGCATATCGATATAGAAGTTATACACATCGGCACCGCTTAGTTCTTTCAGTAAATGCGCAAGTTTAACGGAATAGGTACAGCACACCCGAGAGCACCATATATTTGTTTTTTCATCCCGCGAACCGACACAATGAATAATTCCGATCTTTTTCGGAACCTCTCCGTTACGCATGACAACCTGACCGCCTGTCGGACCTGAGGAATTGACCAGCCGCTCTATTTCAAGAGCATTATACACGTTCTGGTATTTCCCGTATCCGTAATAAGGAATTTTCTTTGCGTCGAATATCTGAAATCCCGTTGCGACGATGACGGAACCGATCTCAATTTCCTCGAATTTTTCCTTCTGATCGAAGTCGATAGCATCACGGTCGCATTTTTCAACGCAGGTCTCTTTACATTTTCCCCGTTTTAATCTGACGCAGGCTTCGGGGTCAAATACCACGAGCTGCGGTGTCGCTTGGGGGAAAGGAATGTAGACCGGTTTTCTTTTACTCAATCCCACATTAAACTCATCGTAATATTTTCCGTCTTTATAGATACACGCATCGATGCAATCAAGACAACCGACACACACATCTTCTTTTATATAGCGTGGTTTGCGTTTTATCGTGGCTTTATATTGACCTACGAAGCCGCTTACTTTTTCCACTTCGGAATATGTCATCAATTCGATGTTCGGGTGATTTTTCACTTCCGTCATTTTCGGGGTGAGAATACACGCGGCGCAATCGAGCGTCGGAAATGTTTTATCGAATTTTGCCATCAGTCCGCCGATAGTGGGGTCACGCTCAACCAGATACACCTTTTTACCTGCTTTCGCCAATGTGAGTGCTGCGTGAATACCTGAAATGCCGCCGCCCACAACAAGCACATTCGGGTTTATAGAAACCTGTTTTTTCTCGAGTGCCTGATGAAAGAAAACGCGTTGTATCGCGGCGCGGGAGAGATCGATGGCTTTACGGGTTGCTTCGGCTTTATCCACGTGAACCCATGATGCGTTCTCGCGTATATTGACCATGTGGAAATAATACTGATTGATCCCCGCTTTTTCTGTTGCACGGCGGAACGTATTTTCGTGTAAGAGAGGAGAACAAGCCGCAACGACAATTCTGTTCAGATTATGTTCTTTGATATCCTCCTGGATCATTTCCTGCCCGGGATCCGAACACATGTACTTATATTCACGGGATATTACAACCCCCGGAAGGTTTTTTATAACGTCGGCAACTTTTAGTACATCGATAGTTGCACCGATATTATGCCCGCAATGGCATACGAAATAACCGATTCTAACTTCACCATTTTGTTTTGTTGATGTCATTTGTACCTATACCTCCATCTCGAGAGCTTGAAAGTTCGGGAAACGTATAAATGAACGGTGTATGCCGAGTTTCTTTTCAGGTATACCGAGAGCCAGGCCTACAAGTTGTGTAAAATAAAGGATCGGCATTTCGATTTTTTTACCCGTATAGCTCGAAATACGATCCTGATAACACTCAAGGTTAAACTGACACAATGGACATGTTGTGATAATCATATCTGCTCCGCGCTTCTTCGCTTCGCTGAGAAGCCGGTAGTTTAGACGCATACCCGCTTCATGGAGTGTGCCGGTTAAACTACCTCCGCAGCATCGTGTTTTCAGGGGCCAATCCAACGGTGTCGCCCCAAGTTTATCCACGAGTAAATCGAGTGTGACAGGGTAATGAACGGGATCGAATAATTCAAACGGTCGTATCATTTGACAGCCGTAATACGAAGCAACTTTTATTCCTTTGAGAGGTTTTTTAATGTGTTTTGCAATCGACTCGAGACCGATATCGTTAAAAAGTACGTCGACAGGATGTCGGATGACGGCTTTTCCATTATAGTCCAGCCCTATAATTTTAAGTCCTTTTATGACGGCCTTTCGCTCGTTTTTGTATTCTTTTAGATATCGTTCGGTCTTTATAAGTACGAGGTAGCAGGCACTGCAGGGGGCGACTATGTGGACATCGGGATCTCCGTTGCCGTTAATTCCGTTTTGCGATTCTGCAAGAGCGAGGTTCCTTGCGGCAAGACCAAATGCTTTCAATTCGTCCACCGACATATAAGATGTCGCACCGCAGCAATTCCAGTCGTGTAATTCTTCCATCGGAATCTGAAGTTCCTTAAATACTGCAAGCAGTGATTCTTCGTACGGTCTGCCGGTACTCTTCAACGAGCATCCCGGGTAATAGATATATTTCATTGTACTGGTTCCTCCTCACGCCTTTCAATGGATGAAAGTAATTTTCTGATAGATGCTTTGTTCCGGATTCCCTTTTCAAAGAGTTTCATACGTCCTCTTCGCCANAGGCGAAACGCAAGCTTACTGTTTCTCAGCAATAATAGTGGATTGGCTGAAAGGTAAAGACTGAGAATGAGGCGTCCCTCGTTCTGGCGCCCATGCCTGAGGACCTGTTTGTAGAATTTGCTAGCCAACATCGGGATAAGAAACCGTTTCGGATGAAACCCTTGCTTGATCGCTTCACGTTTTAATGCATACATAACATCGGTAATTTTTATACCGCGTGGGCACTCCACCGTGCACGAATAACACGATGCGCATACCCATAATGTGAAGCTATTGAGTACTTCTTCTTTGAAGCCCTGACGTACCATATCGATTATTCGTCTTGGAGTGTAATCCATATAATGGCTTACCGGGCAGGTTGCGCTGCAGGTACCGCACTGCATGCAACTGTCGAGGCGTTCACCCCAGGCCATCTTCGCGATTGTTTCCCGGAAACCGATATCAAGTTCAGATTCGTATTTAATACGACGTCGAACGGTCTTATCCTGTTCGATCCGGCTCGGTTTCTGATATTTCCATTTTCGTGTTCTTAGAAAACTGAAGGTCATCGTGAAACGTCCTCCGTAGCTAAATGTAGTGGTGACTTAAATTTATTTTTCAATCTCTGATCTGATGCCATGTATCGGTAATATAAATTTTGCTTTGTGATTACAACACTATGAAGTGTACAATCTTATTGCTAATGTATATCCCAGAATAAGTGTTGGGAGATCGGGAATGTATGTAGCGTATTACCAACATAATATATAACTTCAAATAATGTGCCATGAATTGGTATCGGGAACATTAATAAAACAATGAATATTAGGGTCTTTAATTAGTTGACCAAGTTAATCAAGCATATGAGTTTCATTTTTAACAGGTGAATATTTCAACAGCTCTGTAGAAATATTCTTCATTGCTGTAACCTATTACATACTAATAAGTTATATCGTGTGCATATCAGCTTGTACTATATTGTTGATTGTAAAAAATAATAAAGGGAAACATATTTTTCGCATTATTCAGAAATTTCAGGGTATAAAAGGTATGTAATGTTCAGTTGATCCGGCAGAAAACATAAAAGGTAAAATAGATGTTA
>SL_3KL_010_SEDDRAFT_10004388_pt1 | contig 12755 bp, 15 predicted proteins | sample SodLakKL_010_SED_2_FD_10381 | JGI IMG/M metagenome (IMG submission 10381)
GAATACGACATTCATATCCCAACACCACTCTCGATGGATGATCTTGAATCACTCGCATACCGATATCTCAAGGAATGAAGGGTGCACCTTAACCGGAGTCCTTTCTGTCACCTGTTTTTTACAGGATGCCGTCACGGTGATACATGGTCCTTCAGGCTGCACCCATCATAACGCCTCCCTGCTGCATGCGTCACTTGCAGAGAACGACTGTTTGGATATACCCCTCCTCGTATCAAGCAATGTCAGCGAGGAGGAGGTGATCTTTGGTGGTGAAGGGGCATTGATGAAGGCGATCAGCTCTGCAGAATCCTACAACCCTTCTCTTATCTGTGTCGTCTCCACCTGTATCGCAGATACCATTGGTGATGATACAAGGGCGGTCTGCAGGCAGGCGAGAGATGTTCCTGCTATACATATTCAAGGATCAGGGTTCCTCGGTGGCGGCTTCTCTGACGGGATCAGAAATGCACTTCTGAGTCTGATGGAGCTCTCTTCCCCTGATACTAACTCCAATGACGATAGTATTATGATCGTCGGTGAGAAGAATCTTGAATATGAGGCCGAAGAGAACTTCACCGAGGTTGCCCGTCTCCTCTCCCTCCTCGATATCGACTCCGGTCTCAGGTTCGTCAGAAGGATGCCGGCAGCCGACTGCTGTGAGATCGGATCAGCCCGTTTTGCAATCCTTCGCGACTCTTCACTTGATCCGATTGGATCTGCCCTCTCTTCCCGCTTTGGAACAGAGGTAATCTCAGATTTTCCCATTGGCCTGGAGGGAAGTCTCCGGTTCCTCCGTCAGGTAGGGGATCTGGCGGGGATAGACTCTCTTACTGCGATAAGGGATGAAGAAGGGATGCAGGATGATCTCCTTGCCACATTCTCTGATCTCTGTGGTATCCCTGTTTCGATTGATGTTACTAAGGCAGATCCCGGTGTCCTCCTGGCTGTACGTTCAGTCATGAACTCGATCGGGATGACGGAGGATCCCTCGGGTATCCCGCTCCCCCTTCCATTTGATCCCCCCATAGGGACCACCGGTATCCGGCGGACACTCCGGAGTTGGCGGAGGTGTATCTCCCGTGCCTGAATGTGTAAATCCCATCTGGCCCTGTGCCCTGACCGGAGCCGTTGCATTCCTCGCCGGTTACACCGGGATTTCGGTTGTGATTCATGGGTCGAGCGGTTGCTATTATTATCCCAAATCTCTCATCAGAACTCCCCTCTTCTGCTCGTTCATCCTCCATGACGAAGTTGTCTTCGGAACAGGAGATCGCCTCAGATCAGTCGTAGCAGAGGTCTCGAAAAGGGAAGGCCGGGTGGCTATTGTAAACTCATGTGTTCCTGCCCTGATGGGTGAGGATCTCGCCTCGGAACTTGATGGGTACTCTGCTCTCTTTGTTGATGCACCAGGTTTTCTTGGCGGGGTCGAGACAGGATATCGCATCGCCGGAGAGGCGCTGATGAAGGATGCGGCTATCACCACAGAGGGTGTGAACATCGGCGGGATCTGCCTTCTTGATCCCTTCTGGCGAGGAAATCTCCATGAAGCAAGGCGAATGCTTGCTATGGCTGATATTCCTGTTGGAACAGTCATAGCAACTGATCATATCAAAGCCATCTCTCATGCTGCTCCGGTGACGGTTACTGTGAACCCTGATTATCCGGCTTCGATCGGTGAGTATGGGGGATCGCTCCTGGGTTTTTCTGTTCTAACGGATACAATTGTCAGGGCCGCAGAAAGGGTACGCGGTGCGAATCCTTCTCCTCTTCTTGATGAGTGTCAATGGGCAGAGGAGCGCGTTATTGCCGCCTGTGAGAAGTACCTGAGGCGGCATGATCCCCCGGTTGCCGCCATTGCCGCACAGGCAGGATACGCTTCGTTCTTTGAAGATATCCTGAGAACGTATCTCGGAGCAGATGCTCCGCTTATCCTTCCAAGGAATGATTCTTCCGGTCCGGCTGTCACCGATTATGCCGTAATTTCAAATGCCCTCTCCTCTGATGATTATGATCTGATCCTCGGGTCGAGTTATGAGCATCATCTCAGGCCGGATGCGGCATTCGTTGGTATCACCCCCCCACAGAGAGGGAGAGTGATCCTTGGAAGCCCGCCATTGGCGGGTGTTGAAGGTATGTTGAATGCTGTTGAGATGGTCCTCAACGCCTGCATGGACAGGAAGAAAAAAGTCTGATTACCATGATGTGAATAGAGGAGGGATTTTGCCCCTCTCTTCACTATTTTCATTCAATTAACCATTGATCCAGTAATTGACCTTGTCAGGGTTGGCTGCAATCCATGCCTGAGCGGCTTCCTTGTCAGGGACACCATCTTCGATGGCCGTCATAACCTCTGCAATGTCATTGCCGGTCCACTCGAACCGCTCGATGATTGCATATGCTTCAGGCTGGTCCTCTTTGAGGCCGAGACGGGCGATGGTGACGATATCTTCAGCATCGCCATAGACACCCTTTGGATCATCAAGGAACTTTAAGTCCCAGCGGCCGAACTTCCAGTGCGGAGCCCATCCGGTGACGACGACCCATTCATCTCTGTTGATGGCTGATCGAAGTTCAGCTGCCATGCCTGCACTGCTACTTGCAACGAGCTCATAATCGAGATCATACTCTTCAATAGCGTTCTCTGTTGCACTCATAATCCCTGCACCCGGGTCGATTCCGATGATCTTTCCATCGAAGTTGTCAGCGACACCATTCATCTCCTCGATGGAGTTGATGGTGACGTACGCAGGAACGACAAGACCTATACGCGCCTCTCCTTTGACATTCTCATTCACGTAGTCGAGATCATCTCCATACTGCTCCCAGTATGCTGCGTGGGTAAAGGGGAGCCAGGCAGTCGTGGTGACATCGATATCACCACGGGCAAGTCCTGCATAGAGGGGACCTGCATCTACGCCCATGATTGTTACATCATATCCTGCTTCTTCGAGGACTTCTCCGAGGACATGTGAACTTGCAATGGCACAATCCCATGTGACCAGTCCGATGGTAATCTCTTTTGCAGGCTCAACAGGCGTCTCATCAACACATCCTGTCACAAGGATTGCTGAGAAGAGCATAAGCCCCATAATAAGGGGTATTAATGTTCTTTTTGAAATCATATTTCACCATCCATCCCTATGAATACAGTGGGATAAATAAAAGTCTATAGAGACCGATACTGCTTTTGCAGTTATTATATTAAAAAAGTTGTTGGTTACCTTTTTATTTAATGAGATTCTGGGTGATCCGGTCGAGGATGATAGCGATGATGACAATTGCAAGGCCGGCCTCAAATCCCATCGCGATATTAACCCTCTGAATCCCGACAAGAACCTGGTATCCAAGACCTCCTGCGCCGATCATCGATGCGATGACGACCATCGAGAGGGCGAGCATGATACACTGGTTGACACCTGCCATAATTGTTGGTAATGCCACAGGTAACTGCACCTTGATCAGTTTCTGGCGGGGAGTGGCACCGAATGCATCGGAGACCTCTATCAGCTCGGTTGGGATCTGGCGGATTCCAAGATTGGTCAGCCGGATTGCAGGCGGCATCGCAAAGACGACCGTTGCAATCATACCCGGAACATTACCGAGGCTGAAGAAGATGACCGCCGGGACGAGGTAGACGAACGCTGGCATCGTCTGCATGAAGTCGAGGAGAACTCTGACGATCGCATTAATGGAGTCACTATTCGCTGCAAGAATGCCGATCGGTATCCCGATGAGGAGCGCGATGATCGTTGAGGCAAGGACGAGTGCGAGTGTCATCATCGCATGGTTCCAGAGCTGAAGGTTCCATATCAGGAGAAGTCCTGCGAAGCTGAGAAGTGCAAGCTTGAGGTCTTTTCGTGTCACAAGGTAGACGATGACTGCAAGAATCGGGATGAAGATCTCCGGTGGCAGGAACATAAGAATATCCTGAAATCCGTTTAAGAGGAACCGAAGAACCGCGGTAATTCCATCGAGGAGCCAGCCGAGATTGCCCTCGATCCAGTCGACGAGATCTGATACAAATGCTCCAATTGGAATCTTCGGCAGATCAATTGAGAAACTAAGCGACAATCGGTTCACTCTCCTTTCGTGCAAGTGCAGAGAGGACAGATCCTCTCACGATGATCCCTTTGAGTCTGTTATCCTCGTCAACGACCGCAAGCGGGAGCCTGGCTTCAGCGATCACCGGAATGATATCCGCAAGCGGGGTATTGAGGAGAACCTGTAAAACGTCTGTCGTGACGATCTCTTCGAGGGTTTTATGGTCATTTTTTACCGCATCGACGACATCGTCGATTGTAACAATCCCTTTTAGAATGCGATGCTGTGTCACCACAAAGAGGTTTGAGATCCCATACTCTTTCATCAGGCGTGCAGCAAGACGGGGACCGCTTTTACAGGAGATGACCGGATCAGCTTTCTTCATCACATCCTGTGCTGTCAGTACCCGGGTCATATCGACATCAGCGACGAACCGCTCAACATACTCATTGCTTGGGTTCATCAGGATCTCTTCAGAGGTTCCTATCTGGATGATCTTTCCATCTTTCATCAATGCAATCCGGTTGCCGAGCTTCAGTGCCTCGTCGAGGTCATGAGTGACAAAGATGATTGTCTTGCTCAGGCGCTGCTGAAGTTCGATCAGTTCATCCTGCATATCGCGACGGATAAGTGGATCAAGAGCACTGAATGCCTCGTCCATCAGCAGGATATCTGCATCGCTTGCGAGTGCGCGTGCAAGGCCCACCCGTTGCTTCATCCCTCCGGAGAGCTGATCAGGCATGCTCTCCTCGTTTCCGGCCAGTCCGACCAGTTTAATTGCATCTTTTGCCTTCCGGTGTCGTTCTTCGAGGTCCATCCCCTGGATCTCAAGACCGAAGGCGACGTTATCGATGATCGTTCTGTGAGGCAGAAGGGCAAAGTTCTGAAAGATCATACCGAGCTGCTTCCTGCGGATCTCCCGCATCTCCTCATCGTCCATTCCGACGATGTCTCTGCCATTTATGATGATGCTCCCCTCTGTCGGTTCGACAAGGCGGTTTAAACATCGGAGAAGAGTGGATTTTCCACATCCTGAAAGGCCCATTAGAACGAATATCTCTCCTTTATATACCTCAAAAGAGTTATTGTCAAGACCTACTGTCTGACCTGTCTTTTCAAAGATATCAGGCTTTGTAGCGCCTTTCTTGAGCATCAGAAGTCCCTTCTCGGGCTTACTTCCAAAAATCTTGTAAAGGTTTTTAACTTCTATCTGTATCTCCTGGGTTTCTTCTTCGTCCATTATATGCCTCCATAAAATGTCTTATCCGGTTGGTGCAGTGCTCTCATCCTCAACTCCGGAGCTGACTCTGGATGATAAAATAATTTGTTCTTAGTGAGTTCTATCGATAATACTTTTCTGCAATAGTACCCTTGTATAAAGTCCTAATAGGTGTTTGGGTGATTTGGCGATTATATTCGTTGTCAGTTATTACAAAGGACCAACCTTCGCGTGATCCTTTTCTGCCAACTNTGAAACTCCGTTCTCTCTATCGCACCGAAATGGGTGTATTGACAAAGGCTTTAGATGTCCGGTGACAATATTTATATCAATATGGCACAGCAGAAGAAGAAAAAGAAGGCAGAGCCGATCAACTGGACAAAGATTGGAGCGATATCCATCGCTGTTCTTTTTGTTGCAATGATGGCGCTCTCTCTTCTTGGTACCGGATGGATCGGCGGGCTTCGTGCCATCCAACCGGGCGATGGTGTTGTTATCGATTATACAATATACAATGAGGATGGAATACCTGTTCTGACTACATCCGATCTGGTCATGGCAGATGCAGAGAAGGATGGGATTTTTGTCTATCTCTCAGGACCGATTCAGGTGACTGCGGGATATGCTCCGGCAGATGATACCATCGCCATTCCACATCGGTATGCTGGAATCTCTCCGTTTGCACTCTTCAGAACTGAGTTCAAGACGATAGCTGATTCCGTTCTCGGGCATCGCGAACGTGACCGCGTCACTGTCCCCTTCACATTTGAGGATCCTGATGCCCCGCTTGCCAGGGAGATGAGTGCCAGACAGTTTGAAGAAATCGGAGGCGACTTTGACACGGTGCAGATCGGTGATCTTGTTCCGCTCGGATTTGCAGACTCTCCAACGATAGCACTTGATGATATTGAGCCGGATGTTAAGACACGGTTTGCCTATGTGACGGCAATGACTGATGAGACGGTGACCCTCAGGTATGGATATTCGTATGTCGTCGTCACGATTCAGTCTGTCAGAGCAGTAACATAGAACCAATACTTTTTTCACCTTCACCACGAAGAACCTCCAGCATGGCAGTGAAGATTCTCTCCTTTTACCAGGATGGGTGTATGGGGTGCCTTGAACAGGAGCCCATCAACGCTGAGATTGAAGAGGCATTATCAGTTACCGTAGAATCGATCGATGCAAAATCGAGCCCTGAATATATAAGTGAATATAAACTCAAGGTGACACCGACGACGGTCATCATTTCAGATGGGGCCGTCGTCGAGAAGTTTGAGGGCGTTCTTCATCGTGAAGAGTTTGAAGAGCTTTTAATGAAATACCTATGACCGCTCGCCATAGATCCGCTTTATGAAACGGGCCTCTGCATAGGAACCTGGCTTTCTGATAACCTGTCCATCCCTCATTTTGATACGGGTAACACGGAACTGTCGCCCGCCTACCTCAGTGATCTCACCGATGGTGTAGGCAACCTCACCCTCAACCCCTTCATAGAGTGGTATCGTTGTCGCCCCTTTATGCAATGATGCGCGAACAACAACCGTATCGATCACTCTTGTCCAGAGGCAGGTGATCTCCTTTGCTGGTGCTCTTCTTCGTCTGGCAGGGCCAACCTCAATCCCTGTCACCTCGACACCAAAGGCATCGTCTCCCACATCCGCGACGAATGTATCCCCGACGTTAACCTGCTCATCATCTGAGAGTTCTATCACCCCTTTCCTGGACTCCGCCTCATTGCTGACGATGGCCTGGACTTCCAGGATTGCAGGGAAGGAGATCATTGTGCGGTGAGTATGGCCACACTCACAACAGCATACTGTGGCAGGGGACCCATCACGAACGACATCGTGATCGGTCTCCTCTTCACAGCCAGGGCATCTGACCGATATCGACATGCTCTATACATAGTACATAGAGACTCTTAAACAATGGAGATCAGGGAAGTCATACAGTGTCGTGGTCATACAAACATTACCAGTCGTCATCCGACGACATTCATGATCACGACTGAAGGAGAGATGACACTAAACGGAGACTGTATTATAGGTATTTTAGCAGATAAATCTCTGATTGACCTTTCAGAAGCCTTCTCTGATCTCCTCTCCGACGACCGGACGATCCTGAGAACCATCCTCTCAGTTGAAGATATCGTCTATGAGATAGAGTCCCGGGGTTCTGATCAGATGACCCTTGATCATCCTACTGATCTCGTCTGGAGGAGGAGCGACTTTGTATGCGGCCGTACAATTGGTATCCGCTCCAATTGCGTGGCGCGCACCCTTCCGGAGGCACTGATACAGGCACTATCTTCCGGTGCTCTGATGCAGGTCACTCTTATCGCAGAAAAGGTGGAGTGATCATCTCACTCTTCACTTATCTCAAGAATTCGGAGCTCAGCTTTTGATAGGAATGATTCACACTGGTTGATCAGTTCGATCCCATCCTTGTACAGCCTGATGCTCTCGTCAAGCGGTGTATCAGGGTCCTCAAGTTTGCGTGCTATCTCACGGAGACGCTTCACCATCTCTTCATATGTCTCTGTCATAGTCTACCTCGGTAATTGTCGCCTTCGCCTCTCCATCTGAGAGGTAGATCGTCACTGCATCGCCTCTGTTCAGATCCCGGGCTGACCTGATCAATGCTCCGTCTGCAAAGAGGAGGGTATATCCCCGCCTGAGGGGTGCACGGCTGTCTGCGGCACGGATCTGTAATCCAAGATGTTCAATCTCCTTCTTCTCGGTCTGAAGACGAACGCGTATCCCCCTCTGAAGCCGTTCCAGAAGTTCAGAGGATGTCTGTTTCATGTCATTGATTCGCCGTTCGATCCTCCTGCTGATGATCCGGAGCCTGAGATCTATAAGATCGTCTCTGTACCTCTCAACCCGGTCGAGGAGGAGCGTCTGCATGGCAGCCTTCTTATTCTGAAGTTCAATGAGGAGCTGTGCCCGGTCAGCAACAACGAGCTCAGCGGCGGCAGACGGTGTCGGAGCTCTCACATCGCTTGCGAGATCGGATAGCGTAACATCCACCTCATGGCCGATGGCTGAGACGACGGGTGTTTGGCATGCAGCTATCGTCCGGATGACGTCGGGATGGTTGAAGCAGAAGAGATCTTCAAAACTCCCCCCTCCACGCGCGACGATGATCACATCTACATCTCCATCAAGACGGCTGATCGCAGCCGCGATCTCAATATGGGCGTATTCACCCTGCACCTGTGTCGGTGAGAGGATTAGGTCTACTGGAAATCTTCGTGACAGGATGTTTCTGATGTCCTGCAGCACTGCGCCGGTTCTGGATGTGACAACTCCGACACGGGCGGGATAGGGAGGAAGAGGTTTCTTCCCAGTCTCAAGAAAGCACCCCTCTCTCGCAAGCTCCCGTTTCCATCGTTCAAGGAGGAGGTATTTTTCGCCTGCTCCTGCATGGATGAGCCCGTCCCCGATGAATTGCGTTTTGCCATAAGGGGGGTAGTGATCAATATAGCCGGTGACGATCACATCCATCCCGTTCTCGGGAGGAGGCTTGATCTGCTTTGCCGCCCGACGCCATATCACGCAGTCAATAGCTGCATCCCCGTTCTCCCCTCTATCAGAGAGGGAGAAGTACATGTGGCCTGACGAATGCAGCCGGTAATTTGTAACCTCCCCTCTGACACGAATTCCCCGAAGATCTGGTGTATCAAGCCTCTCTCTGATGATGCGGGAGAGATCGACGACGGAGAGGGTCTCCGGCTCTTCCGATTCAAGGGTTGCCTGTTCGCCACCTGGCATAGGAATCTATTTGTGGCAGAATGTAAGAATCTGCGTATGGTCCGGCTTGGCGCATCGAGTATGTTTTTTCATGAATATACTCTTGAATCGATCTTCTCGGGTATTACTGCATCAAGCCTTGATACGATTGAATTCTGGCTGGAAACCCCCTCATTCTGGACGACCGGCCGGAGGCTGGAGACCCTTATGATGGTGATCGCAGAGTATCCGTCGCTATCTCCGATCACCGTCCATGCACCCACCCTTGATCTCAATCCGGTCTCGATTAATCCTGAGGTCGCCACCGTCTCAGTTGAGTCTGCCTGCTCTGCGATCAGAACTGCCGAGCATCTGGGAGCAGGGGTGATTACCATCCACCCGGGGAGGAGGACGGCAAAACGGCCCCCAAGCAGGGCTGATATGGATCGTTTTGGCATCTATATGGAGGCTGTTGAAGAGGCTTCCCGCAGTCTCTCTGTCGCAGTTGCGATAGAGAATATGGAGCCGAAGATAAACGCTCTCCTCACAACACCCGAGGCTGTCCGGAGCGTGCTGGATGAGCATCCGAATCTCTCCTTTACCTTCGATTATGCTCATGCCCTGATGAGTGGATCCTCTTCTCCTGATTATTTCCTCTCGCTCTGTGGGGATCGCCTCGTGAATGTTCATGCAAGTGAGGGTTCAACATCATCCATGCATCACCCCCTCGCTCTGACCGAAGGAATGGATGGACTTGCCGTATTATTAAGGAGATATGCATATGACGGGCCGGTTATCTTCGAGATAGAAGATCTCAGTTTCCCTCAGGCCCCAGGGTATGATGAAAAGATTGCCATCCTCTCCAAGGAAGCAGATTCTTTTCGTGAAGCATGGTACAAACAGGTATATTTATAATTTCTGAGTTCAAGAGAATGATTACACGAAGCTACCATGAACGATAATCCACGAAGGGTGCCAGACAGGGGTGAAAGTTGATGGCTGCCGATGCACTTCATTTCACCCTCTTTTTTATCTGCCTCTTCCTATCAGGTTTCTTCTCTGGATCTGAAGTTGCCCTGATAGCGATCAACAGGGCAAAAGTGCGGACGCTCCTTGCTGACGGGACAAAGAGTGCTATTGCACTTGCAAAACTCAAGGAGAACACCGATCATCTTCTGATAACGATCCTGATAGGAAATAATGTTGTCAACGTCTCAGCAGCAACCCTGGCAACTGCGATTGCTATCGACTACTTCGGAGATGCCGGGGTTGGGATTGCCACCGGTGTCGTCGTCATCCTGATGCTCGTCATCGGAGAGATCGGTCCAAAGACCTATGCTTCAAAGCGTGTTGATTCGTTTGCCCTCCTTGTCGCTCGTCCGATTCTGATGTTTCAGAAGATCCTCACGCCAATCCTCTGGCTGAATGACTCTATCCGGAAGGTGCATGCCAGAGATGATGACTCGTATCACCAGGAGGTCACAGAAGAGGAGATTAAGGAGTGGATCGATGTCGGTGAAGAGACAGGGGCAATCGAAGAGAACGAGCGTGAGATGCTCTTCTCAGTCTTCCGGTTCGGGGATACGACCGCACGGGTTGTGATGACTCCCCGGACTGATGTGACGATGATTGATGATGCAAGAAGTCTGGAAGAGACACTGGATATCTTCCATGAGACCGGCTTCTCCCGTATACCTGTCTATCATAAGCAGAAAGAGAATATCATCGGTATTCTCAATGTAAAAGATGTCTTCCGGGCCGTTCACTCCGGAGAGTCTGGCATTGAAATTCCTGATATCATCCATGAAGCATACTTCGTTCCGGAATCCAAAAAGATTGATGACCTTCTAAAGGAGCTTCAGTTCAAAAAGACACATATTGCGATCATCCTTGATGAGTATGGGAGCTTTGCAGGGGTTGTCACCATAGAAGATATCCTTGAGGAACTCGTCGGCGATATCCTCGATGAGTTTGATATCGAAGAAGAGGAGGTCCAGAAGCTCGGCGATGGTATCTATATGATCGATGCCCAGGCATGGGTTGAGGATGTCAATGAGATCCTGGAGGCTCCCCTTCCCCTTGAGCCTGATTGTTATGAGACGGTAGGGGGGCTTGTCTTCACTCATCTTGGGCATATTCCGCATCTTGGCGAGTCATTTGAGATACCTGAGATTTCTGCCCGGCTCATCGTAACCCAGATGCGTGGGAGGCAGATTCTGAAGGTGAAACTCGTCTTTAAGAAGAAACCTGATGACAGCGAATCATTAACGGTATGAGCAACCCATTACTATTATGAAACGCATCGTCGTGCTTGCATCCGGAAGGGGATCCAACTTCCTGGCAGTCGCCTCTGCAATTGCAGAGGGAAAGATTGCCGGACGGTGTGTTGGGCTCGTCGTCGATCGCAACGGAACACTTGCCGCTGTGAGGGCAGAGAGGCAGAAGATTCCGGCCATCATTATTGATTATCAGGGTTTTCGATCAAAGGATGAATATGAGACTGCGCTTGGTGCCGCTCTCAGATCAATACATCCCGATCTTATCGTGCTTGCAGGTTACATGAGGATTCTTGGTCCTGCCATCATCAGGGAGTATGCAGGAAGGATCATAAACATTCACCCCTCTCTCCTCCCTGCGTTTACCGGATTGAATGCACATCGGCAGGCAATCGAGTATGGTGTCCGGCTATCCGGTTGCACCGTTCATTTTGTGGATGAGGGTACAGATACCGGCCCGATAATCCTTCAGCGGTGTTGTGAAGTTACCGAGGATGATGATGAAGAGAGTCTCTCAGATAGAATTCTTACTCTTGAGCATGAGGCTCTGCCCGAGGCTGTCAGGCTCTTCTGCGAGGGGCGCCTGAAGATCGTCGGCAGGCGGGTCTGTATCTCTGGAGATGCAGCCTGAAAGTATAATGCTCCGGAGTGGATGATATGGCAGAGAAACTTCGTCCAGGAAATGGTAAACGAATCGCACGGGAGCGCATAGACATTCTCTTTCAGAAGGCATCAGAATGGGCTCATGAGGATATCGGTCGTGCAGAACGTTGTATTGTTCTGGCACGACGGATTGCGATGAAACAGAGATTTAGAATGCCGAAGCAATATAGAAGGCAGTTCTGCCGCACCTGTTATGGATACCTGGTTCCGGGACGTACCTCCCGGGTAAGGATTCAGCATGGAAAGGTGGTAGTAACCTGCCTCCTCTGTCGTGACCAGAGACGCTATCCGGTGGTGAAGGAGTATAAACGAGAAGTATGATAGATCAGCCATTCAGACGTTGAAACCAACGATCTGGGTGGGTAAGCAGGGAGTTACTCCCGAGGTTACTGAGGAGATCCGCTCACAGCTTAAAGTGAGGGAGATTATCAAGGTGAAATGGCTGAAGAATGCATCAATCGACCCGGAGGCGATCATTGAAGGGACAGGTGGTGTTGTAATAACCACCCGTGGCCGGATGATGGTGATTGCCAGGAAGAGGGGATGACCTTTCTCCATCCCGAACCTCGAAATTTATATCAATAGAGCCAGCTTATAAGTAAAGACTGTTAGTGAAACACAGCAGTGAGGAAAAGACCATGACTACAGTATTTGATGTCCCGGCCGATCTCCTCATCAGGAAGGTTGCTCTGGATCTTAAGGAGAAACCCGAGATCCAGGCACCTGAATGGGCGGAGTATGTGAAGACGGGAGTTCATAAAGAGATGCCCCCAGAGAACACCGACTGGTGGTATTTCCGCGCAGCAGCAGTTCTGCGCCGTG
>SL_3KL_010_SEDDRAFT_10004389_pt1 | contig 12753 bp, 9 predicted proteins | sample SodLakKL_010_SED_2_FD_10381 | JGI IMG/M metagenome (IMG submission 10381)
TGCATATTGGATGTCCATGTTGTCCACCTGCGGCAGGTTACCAACAGTACCTGCAATGGCCACAAAAATCTGGTTTTCCACACAACGCGCCTGTGCACAATACCTTACGCGTAGATATCCCTGCCGGTCATCGGTGCAAAACGGAACAAAGATCAGGCGTGCTCCCCGTTCAACCGCAATACGTGCCAATTCAGGAAACTCAACATCATAACAAATCATGATGGAAATTTTTCCCTTATCGGTATCAAACACCTCAAGCCGGTTACCCGGCTGAACGCCCCACCATTTCTTCTCGTTGGGCGTGATATGCAGCTTGTATTGCTTTCCGATTTCACCATTTCTCTGAAAAAGATAAGCAATATTATACAGGTCGTCACCTTCGGGAGTGAAATGTGAACCGGCAACAATATTGATATTGTATCTGATAGCCAGTTCGCTGAACAGGTCAAGATACTGCTCGGTAAATTCCCCGATTTTCCTGGCAGCAGTTCCCGGCTCTTCTTTGGGAAAAAGGGAAAGCAATTGCAGGGTAAAAATTTCAGGGAAAAGAACAAAATCACTTTTATAGCCCGAAGCAACATCCACAAAATATTCGCATTGAATGGCAAATTCGTCAAAACTTTTAATCGGACGCATCTGGTATTGTACCACACATATACGTACCGGCGCTGCAGCCAGAAATTGCTTTTCCTTTTCCTCCTTGAAGTCAAAGTTGGTCCATTCAAGATAGGTGGCATAACCTGACGACTCGCTGTCGTCATCCATGTATTGCCTGATCACTTTTTTAAGTGAGAAGCCGTTGGACAACTGAGGTGTGAGCACGGGATCAAAAACCGCGCGGCTTGTGACACGGTCCACATATTCCGTAATACTCAGTTTTTCGCGGTGGTTTTTGTAACCGGGCAAACGGCCGCCAATCACAATTCGGCGCAGGTTCAAACGCCTGCAAAGGTCTTTGCGGGCTTCATACAAGCGGGTGGCCAGCTTCATGCCGCGAAACTCCGGATGCACCATGATCTCCATGCCATACAAAGTATCACCATCGCTGCTGTGTGTTCCGATATTCCCGAAATCGGTTATTTCATCCCACGACATATTCATGTCAAAATCATCCGAATCGATGACCAAACTCCCTGAAGAAGCAACCAGCCGACCGTCGATCTCGATCACAATCTGCCCGTCGGGAAATAATTTTAATTGATTTTCGATGTTTTCCCTCGACCATACGTCCATTCCTGGAAAACAAATCTTTTGCATGGCTATCAACTGATCAAAATCCTCCATCCGGAGATTCCTCACAGTGAGTTGAAACTCATATTCATGAATGTCAATCTTTTCCATCTTAATAGCTGTCCCTTATATCTGTAATTTCTCCATCACGAAAACCGTCAGACAATAGCAAACTTGCCAGTTTTTTACCCGCAAGGGCGGGCGGTACCAACTGTCCGCTCTCTTTCAATTCCACAAATTTTTGCTTGTGAATGAAGTCCCGGTCATCGGTCCCCCTGATGGTGGTCTGCATCTCAGTATCTATAATTCCGGGTGCCACCGACATGGTTTCCACCGGATATGCCTCATTCTTCTGCTCTTCTGAAATGCAAAGGCCAAACATTTCCATGCCTGCCTTGCCTGTGCAATAGCAACTCCAACCGTAATAAGGGTTTTGTGCGGCACCGGAAGAGATATTCAATATCCGTTTCGGCACCTGCATGTGCCGCGAAAGACGGATAAACGCTGAACTTATCAGCATGGGCGCCAAAAGATTAACGCGCATGTGGACATCCACCGCATCGGCATCCATGTCTTCTACGCGGCTTACAGGCTGGATCAAACCTGCATTGTTGACCAGGTAAACACCCGAGTTTTCTTCCGGATGAATACTGTCAAAAACGCGTTGCATCAAATCCGGAATATCATGGCTGAATGCCAGATCAAAAAGAAAAAAATCAAGCGGACAGTTTTTGGCCGCAGCAATTTTTTTCAACTGATCACTTTCAGTCCGCGAAATACACAACAGATGGTGCTCTTCTTTAATCAGCTCCAGGGCGATACCCTCGCCCAAACCTTTACTTGCACCGGTTATAATAAAATACTTCATGTGGTATAATGTCTAATGTTTGAAATGTCGAAATGTTTGAAATGTCGAAATGTTTGAAATGTCAAAAAGTCAAATGAATAAAAAGTATTTCTTTGCGCTTTTTGCGTGATTAACTTTTGCGGCCTTTGCGAGGAATTAAAGAATGTGAAAAGGTCAAAAGGTTGAAAAGTTAGAAAATGTCCGAAGCCGATTTTCTGCTTACTGCTTACTACCTACTTCTTACTTTCACCCCCTCTCTCATTCACTCTTCCTCTTCACTCGGCCTTCCCACCGACCTGATTGACCCGGTTGTGGGATGAAATTCAATTTCAAGCTGATCTGCAGGAAGGTGCGTGACAATACCGAACTGGTTTACAAGTAACCTGTATTCAGCCCTTTTTTCTTCGCCAACGAGCAAAGCAATCTCAGCATATTCGGGAATTCGATAATGAAAGCCCGCCGGAGACTGTCTCCTTGGGTCAACCGGACGACTCAACTGTAGCGCCAATAAATCAGTAGCTCCGCTTCGGGTGTATGCAAGACGCACGGGTTTGCTGTTATTGACTGCCCGATGACTGATTCCTTCGTCCGGTGAAAAATAAAACAAGGTATGCATCTCTCGCGCATCCTGTTTGTCCGGCCGGTGGTAAAACCGGAACTTCTGCGAATGTGTTTGGGTAATACCAGTGAACAGGTTCAGATAATCCGTTTCCAGCTTGTCCATTTCGGTGTACATATATCGCAACGCTTCGCTGGAATAGTTGATTTCCTGGAACCCACTGATGAGATCAAACTTTTTCTCGCGGATCTCAAAAATCAGTTCAGCCAGTTCGGCAGCTCGCTGCGCAGGCCTTTTTTCAACCCAGCTTCTCCTGAGCCTCTGCCGCTGAATGGTGATGGTATCAAGTCTTACATCTTCAATGATGGTATCTACCCTTTCTGTCATCGAGCTGGTAAGAAAGTAATTGAATGTGGTTTCAGGGCCAAAAAAACCATAGTCCTTCCCTTCTCCCCTGAAAGTGGTGTGCTCTGATTCAATAAACTCTCTGCTTACTGCATAGATGATCCCGGCATCATTAAGTGTAAGAAACAATCCCTGCTGCTCTCCCGCCGGGAAAGATACCTGGTAGATATGTTCCGGGTCCGGTTCGGCAAAGTGATTAAAAGAAACCGATTTAATGGCATACTGATGCGAAGGTTCAAAAATCACTTCATCAAGTCCCAGGTACTGCTCCGCATATCTTGCATATGGTCCCGGAACCCGCGTGGTTTTCAGCACCTCAACATCAACCGCGACAACCGTCCGGGGCAGGGAATAATATGCCATGGCACCTGAAGTTCCTGGTTCTATGCGGCTTACATGTGCGGTAGTGGTTGTAAAGGGCTCCTGGCTTTTGCATGCCGGCAACGCGAGGGCAATGATCAGCAAAGCCGGAATAATGATTCTTTGCATGGATGTATCTGTTTTGGTTACCGCAGGAAATCAAGGCTTGCATTCTTGTCGAATTCCAGTGTCGGCGCATCTGTTTTGAACACCTTCACCGTTTTCGACCCGATATATTCAATATCTTCACCTTCAATGCGAAGCATGGTGCCCTCTTTTAAACCCACAACAACCATATCGGGATTTGCAACCAGAAACTCCCTGATCCTGTCTTCCCTGGTTTCTCCATTATGGTTGGGAATGATGGCATCAGTATAATGCGGGTTGATCTGGAATGACACAATTCCGAGGGTTTCAAAACTCCGGGGCTGAATGATCGGCATGTCATTCGTAGTTTTCAGAGACGGACAGGCTACATTGCTTCCGGCACTCCAGCCCATATAGGGTGTTCCCGCTTCCGCCTTTTTGCGTATGGCATCCATGATTCCGGTTTCATGCATCATATGAACCAGGTGAAAAGTATTGCCACCCCCTACCGCTATGGCTTCTGCCTCTTCAACGGCTTTCACGGGGTCTTCAGCCCGGTGCACCGACCTGATATCATAACCAAGCTTGTTGAATACATTTTCAACTTTGGCGGTATATTCATCATAAGAGATACTAACTCCTGCATAAGGAACAAACAGGACTTCCTTCACACCGTCACCAAGAAAATCCTTGATGTGCGGTTTGGTATAGTCCAGATACTCCTCACCATAATTTGTTGAATTGCTGATTAACAAAAGTCTTTTTGCCATTTTAGAGTTGTTTATATTGTTAACAAAAAATATTTTCAGATTGGATATGCCCGTTTTATTCATCAAAGTTATAATAAAAAAAATTGCTGAACGAATGCATGCATTTGTTTTTCATAATCTTTAGCAAACAGGTTACCCCATAATATGCAGAATAAGATTATTTTTGATGTCGAAAACCATAACAGTTCTGAAACAATGTTGTTGTTCAACGGCAATCCGCAACTACCTGGAAACCCATCATCGTAGACTATAAACATCTCGGATGGAAAGCGTTTCCCATGCAATTCAATCTTTTGCTTGATTCAGAAAAAAGAAAAAAATTCTACCGCAGCTACCGGCGGTTCGAGCAAAAATTCAGAGCCTGAGAGGGTTCTTGCCGTTAATCTTCCAAACATTTATATATCAAACCCTTCTCTAAAAAAAAACTGATCCCGGAGTTGTTTGAAACACACCGGGATCAGGTAAGTTTAAATTATATCCGAGCTGGATCAGGCAATCTTTTCGATCATATCGGCAACGCGGCTGGCATAACCAAATTCGTTGTCGTACCATGAAACCACCTTAACGAACGTCCCGTTGATCACTTGTGTAAGCAGTGAATCAAAAACGGAGGAGTGCGTATTTCCAATTATATCTGTCGAAACAATAGGATCGGTGCAATACTCCAGGATTCCCTTCATGGGGCCTTCAGCGGCCTGCTTCACGGCGTTGTTTATGTCTTCCTTTGTAACTTCCCTGGCGAGCTCTACGGTTAGGTCTACCACCGATCCATCCGGGGTAGGTACACGCATGGCATAGCCATCCATACGCCCTTTCAACTCAGGAATAACCAGCCCCACCGCCTTGGCAGCACCGGTTGTGGTTGGAATGATCGACATGGCCGCTGCCCTTGCACGACGCAAATCCTTGTGCGGTGCATCCAGAATGATCTGGTCATTGGTGTAGGCATGAATGGTATTCATCAACCCCTGCTTGATGCCAAAGGTGTCGTTCAACACTTTTGCCACCGGAGCCAGGCAATTGGTGGTGCAAGAAGCATTGGAAAAAATCTGATGCTCAGGCTTTATATCATGATCGTTTACACCCAGTACAACAGTGGCGTCCACGTCATCAGCCGTTTTTGAAGGTACACAAAGAATCACCTTGCGCGCACCGGCCTGTATATGCTTGCTGATCTTTTCCCTGTCGCGGAAAACACCGGTGGCCTCCACAACAACATCAACATCCAGTTCACCCCATGGCAGGTTGGCCGGATCTTTCTGATCGTAAACCTTTATCTCCTTGCCGCCAACGATCAATACACCATCACCCGCAGAAACCTCAGCAGGAAACTTGCCGTGCACAGAATCATATTTCAGAAGATGTGCAAGCGTTGCACTATTGGTCAGGTCATTCACCGCAACCACTTCCACATTGTCCCTGTCCATAACCGCTTTCAGCGTCAATCTGCCAATGCGGCCAAATCCGTTAATTGCTACTTTAATCTTCTTCATAATATCAAACATTTAAAATTTTCAAAAAAGAGCGTAAAGATAATCATTTGTGTTGAATTGGGAGGTGTTATCGCCAACAATATTACAATAAGATAACAATCATCCTGTTCGGGATTGTTCACTCCGACATGCACCCCCCACCGGCGAATAAAATAATCAGTGGCGGTCAGCCAAATAAAGTTGCCAATGATCTATTTCCCGGATATCCAATGCATCAAGAAAGAAGTCAGACTCACCAGGGTCCCGCTCCAACGGCCTGACCAAAACCGGTAACCGCTCCTTACCTAAAAATTGCCATAACCGAACCGGAGCTGCAACAAATCCACATTTGGCCAGCAGGGATGTCTCACTTCCGGATAAAGCCCAGCTGCGCAAAAATGGAATGGTTCTTTTCCGCATGGCTATCCGAACAAGGCTTTTCAGCTCTTTGAAACCCGGAACAGCATATTCCCACAACAAATATTGATAGTCAGACACCTTGCGTATGACCAAATAGGCTTTCAGCACATCATCATCAAACAAATAAGCAAAAAAATAATCGTTGGTTAGATAGGAGTAACGCCAACGGAAATAGCGTTCATCCCTCATGTTGGAAATCTTCTCCCTTGGACGGCAGTTTTCATAACAATGGGCCATCTCTTTGGCTCTCAAACTATTCGATATCTCAACACGCCACCCTTTTTTCCTGATGAAAACCGTATCCTCATCTGTCTTTATTTTTCTTTTGGTTTTGATGATGAAATAATTTGGGATGGATGTCCGTAAAGCAAAGCGTTTGGTGCCGTTGGTAGCTTGCCAGTGTTGTTTAAGGTATCCAGGGGTGGAATATTTATTGGATGAAAGATTATAAATTAAGCCGCTTCCGCTGAAAGAGCGGTCTATATCTTCAAAAAATGCCTCATTAAGCTTTGTAAGAACTCCCTTTCGCCTGTAACCGGGATGTACAATGGCATCCGCAGGCGTAAAACCTTTTAGCTCTTTGTTTTGACCAAAAATAAAATTTTGAGGAACAAAACCCCTGAAGCCTACAACCTTGTTTTCATCCATGGCAAGGTAAACCCATGGATTTTCAGCGAAAGGATTATTCTCGTATCGCCAGGCAAAAAGCTCATGTTGACCACGCTCATCCAGATGCGACCAAAGCAACTGTAACAGTTGCATGGCCTCTTCTTTGTGTTCAGGACTATATTTCACATATCTCATGAGCAATCAGAGACTTCCTGCGAATAGAAACGACCCGTTTGCGGGGAAGTTGCCAAACAAACGGGCCTGAGATCAATATTTCTTCTTATGTTTTCTGAACCGGAACATACAGGTGAAAAGCCCTGCAGTGACATCCATTAACCTAGCATCACGGGCATGACCAGCATCAGAAGGTCCTCATCCGCGTTTTCATTGTCAACAGGGGTGATTAAACCGGCCCGGTTTGGCTCAGACATTTCCAGCATCACCTGCTTGGTATCCAGATTGTTCAGCATTTCCAGCATAAACTTGCTGTTGAAGCCGATTTCCAGATCGTTGCCTTCGTAATGGCAAGCCAGCCTTTCCTGGGCTTCGTTGCTGTAATCCAGGTCTTCGGCCGACAGGTTCAGTTCGCTTCCCGCAATTTTCAGTTTTACCTGGTAAGTGGTTTGATTGGAGAAAATGGAGACCCTTCTGATGGAGTTAAGGAAGGGCTGCCGGTCAATGGTCATTTTATTGGGGTTATTGGTTGGAATAACCGCTGAATAATTGGGGTACTTGCCTTCAATGAGCCTGCAAGTCAGGATGATATTTCTGAATGTAAAGCGCGCATTTTCCTTGCTATACTGAATTTGTACAGGCATTTCGTCATGCAATAGAATATGCCGCAACTGGTTCAGGGGTTTTTTGGGGAAAATAAAACTGGCGGTTTCAGGTGCCTTCACATCGGTCCTTTTATAGCGAACCAGTTTATGGGCATCGGTAGCTACAAAAATGACCCCTTCATCAGATAACTCACAATAAACACCTGCCATAACCGGACGCAAGTCATCATTACTGGCGGCAAAAATGGTTTTTACAATCGCTTCATGGAGAACATCGGATTGCATATTTATCTCGGCAGGATCTTCCAACTCCGGTACTTCCGGATATTCTTCACCATTCTGACCTGCAAGCCGGTATTTACCCTCACCGGCTGTAAGTGTAACACCAAAATTTCCGGGATCAATATCCAGCGTAACCGGTATGTCAGCAAAAGTTTTAAGGGTTTCAAGCAAAATTTTTGCTGGTATGGCCACATTGCCTTCTCCTTCGGCCATGTCAACATTGATACGGGATGTCATGGTGGTTTCCAGGTCGGAGGCCGACATTTTTAACTCCGAATCCGTCAGTTCAAACAAAAAGTTATCCAGAATTGGAAGGGTATTATTGGTGCTTAATACCCCGCTAATTGACTGCAACTGCTTGAGCAATAGTGAGCTGGATACAATAAATTTCATATGCCTGTTGTTTTTAATTGGATAGCAAATATAGCGTTTTATTGAGAATGATCCGTATATTCAGCCTGTTTTTTCTTCGATTTGTCATTTTTTTCCTTTTATTCCTGATGTTTGATGCAAAACCACGAAAGACCCCGCATTACCGGTTGGAAAACATGATACTGTGCCAGTGCATAATCTCCGCCATTTACACGCAGGTAGAACCGGTTAGGGTCGTAATCGCGCCTGTCGGATAAAAGAGTGCCGTCTGCCGGTGGCAAACGCTTATAAAATGACAGAAAGGTATCACTTCCCTCTGTGTCCGCAACAGCCATCTCCATAAAGGGATCATCCGCATACAAATCTTCCGGGGGATGAGCAGCCGATCCTGGTATAAGGCGCTGATAATAAAGATGATCAAAGGCCCAAACATAACGTCTGATCCTCATACTGTCGACATTTTCCCGTGGCACCGGGCTGCCAAAATAATCCGTGAGTAAAAAATCCGAATCTCCCCTCTTTTGCAGGGTGAAAGAATCCCCGTCTTTGCCCGGAAACCTGGTTGTAACCGATTGCAGCATACCCGGAGGTAATGCCAGCACAACAGGACTTCTCCAAAGATGTTCCAAAGGTGAAAAAACACTGCTTATGCCACCTTCCACACCGGGCAGGTGCACCTCGTATGGGGTACTTTCGCTTGAGGATTTCATAAATGTACCCTGCCCTCCTTCAGTTTCGTACCCAACCATAAAGCTCAAAACAGACCTTTGCCTTGGCAGCAGGTTGATATCACCGGGTAACCTTATCCAATAAGAAGCAACAAACACTTCCACCCGAACCCCCTCATCATGCAATTGTTTGGCAATAATATCACGTTTTTCCAAGGATACCGGACGCCGCACCTCCATCCTTGTCAGGGTAGAAAGAAGATCCCTGACAAGGCGCATGTTGGCAGGGATATGATCATTGACCATCCACCGGTTGTGATCATCCTGAAATAAAACAAGATACTCACCATCATGGCTCTCCATGGTCACCCTTACAACTTCCATGGTCCTGTCAACACGAAACAGAGCAGAAGCAGCCCTGCGTTCAGAACAACCGGGTAAAACGATCATCAGCAAAACTGCCATGAATATAAAACCTGCTATCCCTATTTGCCAAACTTTTCTCATCGGCTGTATCTCCTTTTACGCAAAATTACCCTGAGGGTGCCGAATATCAGCACAATCAGCACCGGCAGCCCTGTATTCAGTATTTGAATAGAAGACCGTTGTTGATTTACCCGGCGCTCGTCCAGCAAACGCAAACGAATCTCACGTGCACGTGCTTCAAGTATCCCCGAATCATCTGTAAGATAATTTACCGCATTGAGAATAAAATCCTTGTTTCCGAATGTGTGACCTGTTACCCTGTCGTAACCAAGGGGTAATGGTCTGCCGTCTCTGCCAAACTGATTTTTGATCACACTGCCGTCGGCCATCAGAATGATGGCAGCAGGCTCCCCTGTATCTCTTACAACAAAATCTTCGGGCAGGTCCACAGCCGGTTTTATCCGGTTTCTGAAAAGCGATTCAAAACGTCCTTCCAGCAGGACAGCCACCGTTTGTGGCGGACCTGTAAACAATGCCTCATCCACACCATATTGCAAAATATCCAGGCTAATGAGCACAGGCACCGGCATCACCCTGCTGTATGGAGAAGTCTGCAGCAAAATATGTTTGTTGACACCGGGTGCTTCAACCGTATCTATGGAGCTCACAAATTCGGTACGGATCACGTTGAGGTTTTTCACGATTTCATGATCTGCAAGGGGGGTGATCACCGGGAAATAATACCACGGCAACACATTGATTTGCGGACTTCCTGCAACCATCCCCGTGGTAAAGGGATGAGGCGCGGCATTCAGATCTTTGATCAGCACTGGGTTTAACCGTGCCCCATATCTAAAGAAAAAGTCGTCCATGTTGATATCCCAGGCCATGCCAATGGTCTCAGGTGCGAATGCCAGGCTGTCCATGTCGGCAAATACCGGATCTACCAGCCATAACATGGAGCCACCTCCCATGAGAAATTGATCCAGCAGAAATTTCTCTTTTTCGGTAAAAGGCTCCCTCGGACCGGCGACGATCAATGTGCGAAAGTCTTGGATATCCGCAAAGTCCTCACCAATACGCACCCGGCCAACCTCATAATACTGACGAAGCTCGCGGCTTATGGAAAACAGGTAGTCAGGATGCAATGTTCCGTGGCTGCTTAGAAAGGCAATGCGCTCTTTCTCTGTTGTGCTAATTCGGTGAATGGCTGAGATGAGGTTGTATTCAAGTGCCGTGGAGGAAAGATGAAGAACTTCCCGGACGGGCAGCCCGATATGCTCCTGCAGCAAGTGGAGGGGAATTTCCCTATCCCTGTATGAGACCAGTGCACCGGGAAAAATAACCCTTTGTGAAGTCCCGTCGCCGGCACGCATCTGGATCTGTGTTGGCTCAAGACCTTTTTCCGTGAGCATCCGGTAGTATTGCCGTATGGCTTCCGGATCATCCCCTGCCTGCCCGGCAATATCAATAAATTCAAATTGAACCCTGTCTGAATATGCCCGGAATTCATCCAGCATCTCGCGGGTGTCATTGCGCAGCCTTCGGAACTCTGCCGGCAGATTCCCATCAAGATATACCCTGAAATAAACAATATCGTCCAGGTTGCGCAGTACATTTTTTGTAGCGGAAGTAACTGAATAGCGTTTTTCGCTGGTGAGATCCCAACGGGCATACTGCATGCTGCCTGCTATATTGATAACAACTACCNCCGCCGCTGCAATCAGGAGGCGTCGCCATGCATATCCGCCGTGGGTGTGCCCGGTGATCTGTATTTGTGCCAGTGTAAGAAAAATGGCAATTACCCCCAGAAAATACAACACATCACGGCTGTCGATCACACCCCTGCCCATCGATGAATAATGGGAAAACAAGCCCAGATCCCTGATAAAAAAATTCATTTGCCCTGGCATATCCAGCCCGTGAAGCATCTCAAATCCGACAAAAAAGAACCCGGAAAGAAAAAGGGCAATGATGAAGGCCACAATCTGGTTTTCGGTAAGAGAAGATGAAAATACGCCTATGGAAACAAACACCATCCCCAAAAAGAGCAGTCCGGCGTAAGAGCCCCAAACTCCGCCCATATCCACACCCGGAGGCTGGGAAAAAACCGATACGGTGATTACATATACCAGGGTGGGAATAACAGCAACAGTCATCAGGACAATCCCGGCCAGGTATTTGGCCAGCACTACCTCAAAACCGGTCACAGGTTTCGTAAGCAGCATCTCAATGGTACCACTGCGCTTTTCATCGGCAAAAAAACGCATGGTGATGGCCGGTATCAAAAAAATAAATACAAATGGAGCCAAAACAAACAACCCGTCCAGATTCGCATAACCCGCTTCAATGATGTTTAAATCGGCAGGAAATATCCAGAGAAACAGCCCAATAATCAGCAAAAAGGCCGCAATGACAACATAAGCGATAAGGCTGTTGAAGAAACCGTTCAGCTCCCTGATAAACAGTGCCCACATATCTTCCGGTTATTCTTTAAAAAAATCAACAGTAACAGAGTCATTCACCCGGAGGCCCAGCAGCGAACTGGCTTTGCCCTGGTTGATCGCTATTTCAAGCAGTCCGGTGGCACCAAACAACACAACCTGCTCACCGGGCATAACATCCGAATACGATTCGTGTATTTCCGTAACACCTTCTCCGGGCATGCGCCAACTGATACGGAATTGCATCCCCTTTGCCTTCTCCCTGAACAGAGCCCTGTCTATATTTACAAAAGCATTTCCGTAACCGTCAATAAAAATCACTTTCCCGACAATTTTCTCAGGATATACTACCGGGTTAAACATCAGTTTTTCCTTAAACTGTCTGTATGGTTGCCCCAGCTTAATAATTGGTTTCCCCGAAGCAATCATGGCAGCAGCTTTTACAAAAACATCACGAGTGGAGAACGTAAAATAATCGGAATCTTGTATAATATCAATTTCAACAGCCTCCACAGGGTCATTCTGAAACAGCAGCGAAAAAATACCATTGTCAGCCCCTATAAAAAACTGCCCCTTGTGTTTAACAGCTATATGCGGACTTTCCATCCCTCCTTCGGTATTTATGCCGACGAGATGGATGGTGCCTTCAGGAAATCCGGGCCACGCATTCTTCAGTACAAAGCTGGCCTGCATAATGTCATAACAGTTGATCCGGTGGGTAATGTCAACAATCACCGCGCCCGGACAATGCCTGAGCAATGCACCCTTTACCGAACCGGCATAATGGTTCCCGATGCCCCAGTCGCTGATGATCGTGAATATGGTTCTATCCCCCCTCTCAGGCATGTTGTCTCTTCTTTAATTTCCACTTTCGTGGGAAAAGCATACAAAGAATTTTACCCGCTTCCCCATAAATTTATTGACAAAATTATTGTTATTTTGCAATTCAATCAAAAGTAATCATTTGATGGGAGAAAAAACAATAAATATGGGCGGAATTCATCCTCCCGACATATTTGGACT
>SL_3KL_010_SEDDRAFT_10004390_pt1 | contig 12751 bp, 12 predicted proteins | sample SodLakKL_010_SED_2_FD_10381 | JGI IMG/M metagenome (IMG submission 10381)
GCCAAATTAAATTTACGCAAAGATGAAAAAACAATATTTTTTTGCAATTTCCACAACCCCTTTTTTCCGGTATCCGGCGTTATTTTAAAACCTGTTAATTCACTCTCATTTACTCATCCAAAAGAAGAGGGCTTAATAATAACTCCGGCTAGGAAAAAACTCGAATTAAAATAGAAAAATTTCAGGATAAATAAAACGGAAAAATTACGGTTGGGGCTGCGGAACCCTCTATTCTGTTATTGCTGACGGCGGCCGTCACCTATATTTTTCTAAATTACTTTCAAAACATTGATAGGTTGATGCTCGGATAGTTCTTCTTCATCTTCTATCTCCCAGACCACGATTACATTATCCCCTGGTTCGGGAAGATCTTCTTTTTTACTGGTAATTTTGTAATTTATATTATTCTGTTCAAGCGGAATTTTTAATATCTCAAAAACCTCGTTCTTGGGTCCAAAGAGAAATATTCCTTCCCTCTCTTGCTCATCGGCAAGTTCAATAATCCTTTCCATAACTGAACTGAGTTTTAAAACATAGTTATATGATTGCTTGACATAACGATAGGTCAGCCTGGTTTTTTCAGCCAAACCCCGGGGAGTAATAATATACCTGAGGGAACGGGCGTTTAAACGTTCCATTTTCACAAGACCCTTTTTGACCAGTTTTTTTAGCATAATATTAACTGTACCCAGAGATAGCCCTGTCCCCTCAGCAATTTTCCTCTGTGAGGTTAACTCCTCCTCCTGCAGGTATGTTAATATACTGTATTCTTTCTCCATGGGGCACCTCTTTTATCGTTCATATTCAGAACTTTCTTTTATCAGCCCAAAATTCCTTTCCGAAATAAGGGATTTATTAGCTTTTGTCCATGTTGATTTTTCATAGAAAAAACCAAATCATAATTTTTTCCTGAAAACCCAGGTTAATAAACTGTAAAGAGTTCTTCCCATAAGGTTTTTGGGAAAACCAATAGGATGGAAAAAATCCAGCTCAAACCAACCCCGGTCTCTCCAGTAACGGTAATCAAGAGTCTGTTCTTCTTTTCCCAGTTGATAAAATGCTTTCATAACTGAAAAATAAAATAGGTTTTTCATGGAAGGATTGTACCTTCTCCTTTGCGATATATCCCGAAAAAATTGCCCGGCATATCTTTTGATTTTTTTCTGTAACCCTTTTTTAATTTCCAGCTCTTCGGCTGCAACCCTGACCGGGAAAGCATAAACTTTATCCACTCCCCAAAAACTAAGGATCTGACTTAAATATTTTGCAACCTCCTTATGACCAGCTCCAGCGGTAGTGCTGATGACTACCCCTTTTTTGTTGGAAAGGCCAGGCCGGTGGATAATAAAGGAAAAGTGGTCGATCAGGTTTTTCAGGGCCGCAGTCACCTGCAGAGAATAGGCGGGGGAAGCTATAATAACTCCGTCCGAGGAAATCATTTCCTTGTAGATGGGTTGAATAATTTCCTGATGGGGACAGCTTTCCTCTCCCTTAAAAAAGCAGACGTAGCATGATTTGCAAAATGGAAGATCCAGATCGTGGACATTTATTTCAAAGAAATCAACTGAAACTAAAGCGGACAACTCGTTTTTGAAGGCTTCAATTACCTTGCGTGTATTCTTTTTCCTCGCACTGCCATCAATAATGCAAATTTTCAACCTTTCCGCCCCTTCTTTCTTGTGTTTGTTTTATCCAATAGGAGTTTGTATTTTATCTTTTCTCTTCCGGTGTTCGAAGCAAAAATATTGGACCGGGGGACGGGAAAAAATTTAGAGTTTTCCCTGGAGACCTTTAATATACTTTTTTAACTCTGGTCCCAGATCTTCTTTTTCCAGGGCGAATTCAATTGTTGCTTTCAAATAACCCAGTTTGTCTCCAGCGTCAAATCTTTTCCCCTTGAAAATATGGGCGAAGACATCCTCTTTTCTGGCGAGTTCATTTAAAGCGTCAGTTAATTGAATTTCCCCACCCTTTCCCGGTTTGGTGTGAGCAAGAATATCAAAAATGGCCGGGGTAATAACATATCTTCCCATAATCGCCATGTTGGAAGGTGCATCCTTTTTATCTGGTTTTTCAACAAGGTCGCTAATCCTGTAGGTACCATTGGAGCCATCAATGTACTTAACGATTCCGTATTTATTAACATCTTCATCAGGAACTTCCTGGACTCCAACCACACTTCCCTGTTTTTCATCATAAATATCTATCAGCTGCCGCAAACAGGGGGGGTTGGATTTAACAATATCATCTCCCAAAAGGACTGCAAAAGGTTCATCCCGGACAAAAGTCCGAGCACAGTATATTGCGTGACCCAGACCTTTCGGTTCCTTCTGCCGGACATAATGAATATCAACAAGATTGGAAATATCCTCAACTATACCCAGAAGATCGCTTTTTCCTTTCTCGGCGAGAGCTTTTTCCAGCTCAATAGAATGATCAAAATGATCTTCGATTGAAGTTTTGTTTCTCCCAATGATGATCAGGATTTCCTTTATTCCGGATTCTATTACTTCCTCCACTATATACTGGAGGGTTGGCTTGTCAACAATGGGCAGCATTTCTTTGGGAATTGCTTTTGTTGCAGGCAAAAATCTTGTCCCTAAACCTGCTGCTGGAATAACTGCCTTGGTAACTTTTTTCATTTTATCCACCTCTCATAAAAAGGTTGGCCATTATTCCCCAGAAATTGAAGTGCCATAAGCTTGATTCAGGTAACTAATTACATCCTTGTTTTCCCCGGAAGTTCCCACTCCCGTATATTCAAGACCTGCTCCATCAATCTTTTCCCGGGAATATACGTTGCGGAAATCAAAAAAATTCCTGCCTTTAAGAAGATGCTTAATCCTGAGCAGGTCCAGATCTTTAAACTGGTTCCACTCGGTAAGTAGAATCAGGGCATCTGCTTTTTCAATCGCTGCATAGGGATCTTCCTGGTACTCAATACTTTCCTGGAACTCTTCCAGCCTCCAGCGGGCTTCTTTCATTCCCTCCGGGCAGAAAGCTTTTATTTTAGCTCCCTCCTGGATAAGAGCAGGAATAATTGTTAAAGCGGGAGCTTCGCGCATATCATCAGTTTCTGGTTTAAAGCTCAAACCAAGAACCCCAATTGTTTTTCCTTTTAATTCATCGATTTTGTCTTTAATCTTTTTTACCATGTGCATCTTTTGCTCTTCATTGGCTTTAATGGCAGCTTCCACAATTGCCATTGGCAAACCATTAGCACGGGCAATATGAACCAAAGCCTGGGTGTCCTTGGGAAAACAGCTTCCCCCATAACCACATCCTGCCTGGAGAAACTGAGGGGAAATCCGGGCATCCATTCCCATTCCTCTGGCTACATCTCTCACATCGGCATTTAAACTCTCACAAACACGGGAGATTTCATTAATAAAGGAAATCTTGGTGGCAAGAAAAGCATTGGAAGCATATTTAATAATTTCAGCTGTTTCGATATTGGTGAATAAAAAAGGAATTTCCCGGTCGTAGAGAGCCTGGTAGACTTCTTTCATTATTTCCAGGGCCTTTTCGCTTTCCCCGCCAATTACAATCCGGTCCGGGTTGTAAAAATCATCTACTGCTTTTCCTTCTCGTAAAAACTCGGGGTTGCTCACTACATCAAATTCGAAATCAACCCCCCGCTTATGTAATTCCTCCCTGATAGTGGCTTTAACCAGTTGCCCGGTCCCTACGGGAACCGTAGACTTATCTACAACTACTTTGTAACCATTCATATGCCGGCCAATATCTCTGGCCACAGTTAAAACATGTTTAAGGTCAGCGCTGCCATCCTCCCTGGGCGGGGTTCCCACGGCAATAAAAAGCACTTCACTATTTTCGACTGTATATTTGAAATCAGTAGTAAATTCAATCATTCCCCTATCCACTACTTTTTTTATTACTCCCTCTAACCCGGGTTCATAAATTGGAACATGGCCGTTATTGAGTTTTGCTATTTTTTCTTCGTCAATATCAACATTAATAACCTTATTCCCAAAGTCAGCCAGGCAAACACCCCCGACAAGACCCACGTAACCGGTTCCAACTACTCCAATTTTTTTTGGTTGCATGAAGATCACTCCATTTAATGTTTTGACGACGGTCGTCATTTTTTTGGTTTTGCCTTAAAAAAATCCCGGGGGGAATTGTACCGGGAAAAACAACTGTTCAATATGTATACAGTTCTTTTTTCAGGAAGATTTCCCTGCCTGAAATCAGAAGTTTTTTTATAAAACTCCTAAAAATTTCTGTTTTTAATGGGGTTTAATAAATTAACTATCGTTTTGTTAAACCCTGGTTCTTTTCCTCTTGTTTCTTTACTTTTTTTAAGAACCTTTTTTCATTAACATTTTTCCCTGGATTTTTGGCTACCCGAAAAATATAAAAGGCCCGCCTGTGGAGGGACCTTAAATATTTTTTCTAACCTGCTGTTTTACCATTTAGGACCAGATTTTCCTTGATTACTTTAACCGCCTCTGAAGTAATTATTTCAATTAATTTTTCTCCCTTTTCTTTATCCGCAGCCTTACTATTTCCAATAACTCCGCTTTTGGTGAGGTGGTGAAAAGGCGGGACAAAAATATCTTCCATTTCCAGTATGTTTAACCTCTTTAAATCTGCATTTTCCTCTAGAGAATTTACCGCCTTCTCCATTAAGACCCGCTGTTTTAATGCCAGGGCCAGAGAAGTTTCCCCTTCACAAGCATGAAAATAATGCCCAGATTCTAGGATTTCGCTTCCCTTCTCTTTGAAAGTATCCCAGTAATGAAAAGGCTCAAGCATATCCCATGTTCCATCCTCGCGTGCCTTAATAAGAGCTTTTTCAATACCAGGAGCATTCCCCCCATGACCGTTAACTATAAAAACCCGCCGGATCCCATGTTGATTATAAGATTCCAGTATCTCTCCGAGAACCTGGGAAAAAGTCTCCTCGGAAAGAGAAACAGTGCCGGGAAAAGCCATATGGTGATGGGAACAACCAACTGGTAGAGAAAAGCTAACAGCCAGGGTTAAACCTTCCTCTTCACCCTTTTTTTGAATTATTCCGGCCAGCTCTCGGGCAGTGTAATAATCATTATTTACCGGAAGATGGAAACCGTGTTGTTCAATTGAACCAAGGGGAAGCAAAAGAGCATCAAGCCGGGGTATTGTATCCTTGATTTCCGGCCAGGTCAGCCGGCTAAAGTCCAGCAACTGTTACACCTCTTTCTGCATTTATTTTTAAAAACTGGGTGGAGTTATCGCCCAAACGCTAACAGATCTACCCGAACCGGGGTTAAAAAAGCGGTGGGGTATGGAAGAATCCAGATAAACACTATCTCCCTCATCTAATATAACTTTTGTTCCGTCCTGGATAATCCCCAGTTCTCCTTCAACCACAAACCCGCATTCTTCCCCTTCGTGGGCAATTGTTTCGTGGTCATCAATTTCTCCCGGTTCTAAAACAATGAGCAGCATTTCAATTTTTCGGCTCATATCCGGCGATAAAAGACTGTAAGAAACGTTTGACTTGGGCAATTTCAAATGTTTCCTCTCGTCTTTACGAACAATATCCATGGTTTGTTTATCAAGTTCAGCGAAAAATACAGCGAGAGGAACCCCAAGGACCCCGGAAATTTTCCAGAGGTTCATAAGAGAAATCTGGGCCTGGCCATTTTCTACCTGGCTTAAAAACCCATTACTGAGTCCTGTTTTTGCTGCAACCTCCTTTAATTTCATCCCTCTTTCTCGCCTGATATTTTTAATTGTATCGCCAATTTCTTTAAGATTAATCTCCCTGTCTCCTGAAGTGGGTAGCAAAAAAGACCCTCCTTTCCTGTAAAGTTATCCGGGCTATTTAATTTGTTTTGCACAGGGATTGAAGCAACCCGTAATAACCCCTGCAGCCTTTTTCCAATTGTTCAATTTCTATATATTCATTATCAACATGAGCAAGACTCTCCCGTGAAGGACCAAAACCAATGGTTGGGATACCTTTTTCCCCCGCATAATGGCTACCATTTGTGCAAAAAGAATAATGACCAAGCTGGGGGTCAAGACCCTGTTTTTTCAAACCTTCTTCGGCCATTTTAACCAGGGGATGGTCCCGAGCAATAACCCAGGGTAAAAGGAACTGTTCGGCTATTAAAGTAGTGTTTCGCCAGGTTGGTCTTTCCAACACAGGAATGGAAATCCCCCATTCTAAAATGTCCCCTCCCGCTAAAAGTTCATCGATTTGCTTAAAAATTATCTCTTTATCCTCACCCGGCAGGAGCCTCCGATCAAAGGTCGCCCGGCAGTAGGAGGGAACTACAGAAGCTCCGGGATATGGTTCTGAAATTATATCAGTCAATTCCAGGATCCCTTCACCAAGTAATAGGTGTTTAGATGGCTTGAAAGTTTTTATCCTTTCAATAATCTTCACCATATCATATACTGCATTATGACCAAATTGGGGCTGGGATGAATGGACCGGGCGACCAAAAGTTTCCAGAACAACCTCCGCTCTCCCCCTCTGGCCAATATTAATCCTTAAATCACTGGCTTCCCCAATTATCACAAAATCGGGGTTAACTTTTTCACTTACTTTCCTAGCTGCTACTCCCTCTAAAAACTCTTCCAGGACAATTCCACTGATATAGATTTCCCCTGAAAAATCTTTCCCGTAATCTTCCTTGAAGAAAGCAACAGCACAAAGCATTGCGGCAAGCGCTCCCTTCATATCTGAAGCTCCCCGCCCATAGATCCTGTCATCCCGAATGGCTCCTGTAAAGGGATCTTTTTCCCATTTGTCTTTATCCTCGGCGGGAACTGTATCTAAATGGGCGTCAAGGAGAATTTTTTTCCCGGAATGTTCTCCCTTTACCCCCCCGATAATATTACCCGCTTCATCAACCTCAATGGATTGAAAAGAAAAGAATTCCATGGTTTTCTGGAGATATTCCACCAGTTCTCCTTCTTCCCCAGAAAGGCTTTTAATGCTGACCAGGTCCCGGGCCAGAAGTTTTAATTTCATTTTCCGTTCTTCTGTGAGCATCCTTTCGTCCCCCTATTCTGCCCTGTGACAGGCAACAAAATGTCCGGGTTTAACTTCTCGCATTTCCGGTTCAGTTTCCTTGCAGATGGGATCTATTCTCTCCCGGCAGCGAGGATAAAACCGGCACCCGGGACCAGGATTAATAGGGCTGGGCACATCACCTTCCAGTATAATCCTGTCCTTCTTTTTCTTTAAATTAGGTGTTGGAATAGCAGAGATTAAAGCCCGGGAATAAGGATGTAGAGGTTCTTTAAAGATAGTTTTGTAATCGGTTAACTCTACCATTTTCCCCACATACATAACTGCAATCCTATCACTTACGTGTTTTACAACTGAGAGATCGTGGGCGATAAAGAGATAGGTTAACTTGAATTCATCCTGCAAACGATCCAGGAGATTTAAAATCTGGGCCTGAACCGAAACATCAAGGGCAGAAACTGGCTCATCCAGGACAATACATTTAGGATTTAAGGCGATCGCCCGGGCAATCCCCACCCTCTGGCGCCTACCACCATCAAGTTCATGGGGATAAGAATTAACCAAACGTGGACTTAATCCCACAACATTCATTATTTCCAAAACTCTCTCGTCCCGTTCCTTATCTTTTCTGTAAACCTTGTGGATATCAAAAGTTTCCTTAATCAAATCCGAAACGCTCATCCTGGGGTTTAGAGAAGAAAAAGGGTCCTGGAAAACCATCTGGATATTTTTCCTGGTTTCCTTGAGTTGTTTTTTATTTAAAATGTGAATATCCTGGCCCTGGAACATAATCCGTCCCGAGGTTGGTTGGGTCAGGCGGACAATCATTCGCCCGGTTGTGGATTTGCCACAGCCACTTTCCCCAACCAGTCCAAGGGTTTCTCCTTTGCGAACAAAAAAGTTGATATTATCAACAGCATGGAGAGCGCCACGGGGAGTATTGAAAATTTTCTGCAGGTTTTCGACTTCTAAGAGTTTTTCTTCCATCACTTATTCTCCCCTCCAATCCCTTTATGGTATTTGTAACAGGCTACCCGGTGGGTTGGGCTGAGTTCAACTGTTTCCGGAAACTCGCCCTTACAAATGTCCATAACATCCGGGCAACGAGGGTTGAAAACACATCCCGGAGGCAGTTCAGTGGGTTCAGGAATTAATCCCTTAATAGGAGTAAGTTCTGTCACGTCCTCCTCGGGATCGGGGATTGAATTAAAAAGCCCAACTGTATAGGGATGTGAGGGATTGGTGAAGAGAGATTCCAGATCAGCAAACTCCACTATTTTTCCCGCGTACATAATCGCAACCTTCTCACAGATTTCAGAAACCACACCCAGGTCATGGGTTATTAAGATCATGGCCATTTTAAACTGTTTTTTCAAATCCTTCATTACTTCCAGGACCTGGGCCTGGATTGTTACATCAAGAGCAGTCGTTGGTTCGTCAGCGATTAATAAAGCCGGGTTACAGGCCAAGGCAATTGCAATTAAAAAAAACCACTGAATTGATGAGGATATTCTTCTCCCCTTTCCTGAGGGATACCAACCTTGGCCAGCATTTCCTTGGCCCTTTCCAGGGCCTCGCCCGAACCTACTTTTTGGTGTAGCTTTATAACCTCTGTAAGTTGATCAAAAACTGTATATACCGGATTCAGGGAAGTCATGGGATCCTGAAAAATCATTGATATTTTGTTTCCCCTGATCTGCCGATAAGCTTCCCGGCTTTTTGTTCTGAGATTTTCTCCATTAAAAATTATTTCACCATCAACAATTTTTCCTGGAGGATCGGGAACCAGGTTCATTATTCCCAGAGCAGTTGTGGTTTTACCAGCTCCGGTTTCCCCAACCAGACCCAGGGTTTCCCCTTCTTCAATTTCCATATCTATCCCATCCACAGCAGGGACAGTTCCATCTTCGGTAATATAGTGAACTTTAAGACCTTTTATTTCCAGTAGTTTATTTCCCACAGTTCTCCTCCCCTATCAGGTTTTCAATCTCGGATCTAATGCATCGCGCAGGCCGTCTCCCAGGAGATTCAGAGAAAGGACTGTAAACGCAATCGCCAGGCCTGGAAATACCGACATCCACCAGGCGTCACGAATATAGTTTTGTCCCGTCGAAAGCATGGCCCCCCATTCGGGTGTTGGGGGCTGTGCTCCCAGGCCAATAAAACTTAACCCTGCAGCCTGCAAAATAGCCATGGCCACAAATAGGGTTCCCTGTACGATAACCGGGGCCAGAGCATTGGGCATAATATGCTTGGTAATAATTCGATAATCCGATGCTCCCAAGACCCTCGCCGCATCAATAAATTCATCTTCTTTTATGGTCATAACCGACCCTCTTACCACCCGGGCAAACCGGGGAGTGTAACCAATAGCTATGGCAATCATAACATTTACCAGCGAACCACCAAAGGCACTTACAATTGCTATCGCTAAAAGAATTGGTGGAATTGATAAAACTACATCAATTATCCGCATGATAAAATTATCCACTTTATCGCCATAAAAGCCGGAAATTGCCCCAATGGTTCCTCCGGCAATTGCAGAAAGCAAAACTGCAAAAAAACCAACAACCAGGGAAATCCTTGTCCCGTAAACCACCCGGCTGAAAACGCAGCGCCCCATGTGATCGGTTCCCATCAGGTATTCTGCCGAGGGAGGCTGGCGCCGCACCATAAGGTTCATACCATCATAAGGGTGAGGAGCAATCTGGTTAGCAAAAATGGCTGTTACCAGAACCAGGGCTAGAAGACCTAATCCAATTAGGGCCGTTTTACTCTTTTTAAACCGCCTCCAAAGTTCTGCCCGCTGGCTTCTTTTCTTCTTTTTAGCAGCAGGAGCGGTCATTGCTACAGCTTGATCACTCGTTTTAGCAGCCATATTATTTTCCCCTCCTCAACCAGGGAATATTCCATCTCTGGGCTTTGTATTGTGTTCTAATGCGGGGATCAATCACTCCGTAAAGAATGTCCACCAGGAGGTTAATAAAGCTAAAAGCAATGGCCAGGAAAAGAACCCCTCCTTGAACCACCATTAAATCCCGGGACCTTATTGCTTCAACAATAAACCTCCCTGATCCGGGGAAGGAAAAAACCGTTTCAGTAAAAACCGCTCCTCCCAGCAAGAAACCAAATTGCAAACCAACAACTGTAATAACTGGAATTAAAGCGTTTTTAAGGGCGTGCTTGAAAACTACAACCCTTTCCTTCAATCCCTTAGCCCGGGCGGTTCTGATATAATCCTGGCGTAATACTTCAAGCATGGATGAGCGAGTCATCCTCAATACAATTGCCGCGCTACTCGTTCCCAGGGTAAGGGCCGGCAGAAATAAAGACCTTATTCCATCATCAAACCCAGATGAAGGGAAAAGCGAATACCCAAAGGCCCCAGACCACCACACGGCAAAAACTAAAATAGCCATCATCCCGAACCAGAAATTGGGTACTGAAATCCCCACAAGAGCAAATAACATGGCTATAGTATCGGCAAAGGAATACTGTTTTACCGAGGATAAAACTCCGACCAGGATACCAATAACCACGGCGATGGCCATACCTGCAGCAGCCAGCATCATGGTATTGGGGAACCGAATTAACATTTCTCCTAAAACCGGCCGGTTGGTGTGCAGGGATCTACCAAAGTCTCCCTGAACCACGCCCCAGAGGTAACTACCAAACTGGACCAGGAATGGCCGATTAAGCCCCATTAATTCCCGCATTCTCTCAATTTGCTCGGTTGTTGCCTGATCTCCCAGGCGAATAGTTGCGGGACAACCGGGTGTCAGGTACATTATTGTAAATACTATTAAAGAAACTCCAATTAAAACCGGGATAAAGTAGATTAGACGCTTTATTATATAACGATGCAAGGCCGTACCTCCTTTGGAAAATTTTTTCCCAATCCTTTGTTAGCAGTCCCGATTAATTCCCCCCTGTTATGTTTTATAAAAACAATCGAATTTTTTCTCTACTTATACTTTTTTGACACAACTAAAAATTTTCCTTCACGAATTTTTTTTAATCTCATCAAATTTTTTGCTAATTCAAGCAGGAAATTTTTATAAGAACGTAGAAAAGGTTTAATACAGAAAAATATTCTTAACATGGTTAAACTTTTTCCCGGGAGGTGAGGCCTTTTTTGAAGCTGAGTTAAGCAGCTGATAGAAGCCGTAAATTATCCGAGGATTAACATTCTAAAGGAGGTAAGATTTTGCCTAAAAAATTAATTACACTGATATCTGTTTTTCTAATTATGGGCCTTGTTTTTACAGGAGCAGGCCTGGTAAATGAAGCAAGTGCTGGCTCTCCCAAGCGTCTACAGGTGGCAATGATTTCCGAACCTGCCAGTCTTGACGTCCACCTTGTTCCCGATGTCCCTTCCTACTGGGTTATCGAACAAACTGGAAACCGCCTGGTTCGTTTTAACGAAAGCATGGAACTAGAACCAGAACTGGCAACCAGTTGGGAATGGATTGATGATTTAACCATTGAATTTACTCTTCGCGAAGGGGTCACTTTCCACAACGGAGAACCTTTCACAGCCCAAGATGTAAAATTCACCCTTGAACGCCGCCTGGATCCGGATCTCGGATCACCCAACATGCGATTTGTCCAGGAAATTGACCTTGACACAATTGAAGTTATTGACGATTACACCATTCGTTTTAGCACATCCCGCCCCTTCGCGCCAATTCTTAATAATCTGGCTCACAGCTCTGGCGTAATCCTTAACCAGAAAGCAGTTGAGCAGTATGGCGATGAGTATGGCCAGAACCCTGTAGGAACCGGACCCTTTAAGTTCGTCGAGTGGTCTTCCGGTGACTACGTCCTTCTCGAGCGCTACGAAGATTACTGGGAAGGCCCCGCTAAAGTAGATGAACTTCAGTTCAGGTTTATTGAGCAGGCTTCCAATAGAACTATTGAACTTGAAACAGGTCGAGTTCACATTGCAGAAGACATTGCACCTTCCGATCTGGATAGGATTGATAATCACCCCAACATTACTCTTCTCCGGGATCTTGACTTGATGGTAAGTTACGCTGGAATGAACAATAAGAGAGAACCCTTTAATGACGTTCGCGTTCGCCAGGCAATGAACTATGCTGTTGATACAGAAGCCCTGGTTGAAGCAGTTTATGAAGGACTTGGCCAGAAAGCTCAGGCTCCGGTTAACTACACTATCCTCAATCCAGGCGATCAGGCCGGCGAAATTAAGCAATATGGTTTTGATCCTGAGAAAGCTAAGCAACTTTTAGCCGAAGCCGGATATCCTGATGGATTTACCTTTACTGCAATAACCGACCCCTTTGACCAGCGGGTTAACTCTGCAGAAATCGTCCAGGCCTATCTTTCCCAGATTGGGGTTACCATGAACATTGAAATAGTAGAATGGTCTGTCCTTCTGGACAGAGCTGGTAACCGTGGAGATTATGACATGATGTTCCTGAGCTGGACCAGCTCCAGTGGTGACCCCGAGATGGCCACCCGCCCCTTCTACGGTGGAGCTCATGGTGCGGCTGGAAACCGGGTCTGGTACCAGAACGATCGGGTAGATGAACTTCTTGAACTCGGAATGCAAGAACCCGAATGGGAACAGCGATGGGAATATTATATGGAAGCCCAGAAAATAATTGCTGAAGAAGCTCCCTGGATTTTCATCCAGTTTGGCGAGCAGGCAATTGGTGTTCGCAACGAAGTAACTGGTTTTGAAATCCACCCCAACAGCCGTCACCGCTTCCACAAGGTAGATATTGTAAATTAAAG
>SL_3KL_010_SEDDRAFT_10004391_pt1 | contig 12750 bp, 10 predicted proteins | sample SodLakKL_010_SED_2_FD_10381 | JGI IMG/M metagenome (IMG submission 10381)
TGGCAAAATTAATCGTTCTAAACTTTTTAAAGCAACTTTCCGCATACTGACGTAAGTTGAGTTCGTATTATTTGCCGGGAAGCCATTACCTCCGGGCTTTATGTTTTGAGTTCATCGCTAATTAGTCCCTGTCGGATGGCATATTTTATCAGGCCCACAATGGATTTGGTTTTGGTCTTTGTAAAAATATTCCGGCGGTGGGTTTCCACGGTCCGCTCACTGATAAAAAGCGCTTTGGCAATTTCCCCGTTGCTGTATTCCTTTGCCACCAAATTCAGGATCTCCCTTTCACGGCTGGTAAGGGCAGGCGGTTCGTTATCGGCCATCACCTTTACGGCAGCGTCCGTTCCAAGGTTATCCATCATAGTGGCCTGCACTTCCCGTCCAAGGTATTTGCCGTTGTCGGCAACTACGCGGATGGCTTCCAGTACTTCATTCATATTGGTCCTTTTCAGAATATAACCGGATGCACCGGCTTCTACCATTTTGGTAATCATGGAAATGTCTTCATGCATGGTCAGGGCCAGCACTTTTATTTCCGGATAAAGGTGCTTAAGTTTCCGGGTTATCTCTATGCCGGAGTTCCCTGGCATATTGATGTCGGCAAGCACAACATCCACCGGATGATGGCCTGCAAAAGAAAGCGCCTGCTCCATGTTGTTGGCGCCACCAACAAAAACAAAGTCTTCCTCACCCTGCAAAATAGATTTCAGCCCGTCGATGATCAGCTGATGATCATCCACGACCAGGACCTGAATTGGAATTTTTAACATATTTCGATTGATTGGCAGGTATCACAATAGTAACGATGGTACCCCTATTGACCCGGGAGTCAATAAAAAGTTCTCCTTTAAGGTTTTCCACTCTTGATCGCAGGTTGCTTAGGCCTCCCCCGGGAAGTTTAAGGGTATTGTCCGGGTCAAAACCTGTTCCGTTATCTTCTGCAACCAAATTAATTTCTTTATCATTTTTTACTATTTGAAGATAAAAATCTTTGGCTTTGGAATGTTTAACCGAATTGTTAAGAAGTTCCTGTACTGCCCGATAAAGGGTGTTTTCAACCAGGTTGTCCAAAGGGGCGGTAAGTCCGTAAACTTCAAGGTGCACCTGCATGTGGCTGCTGTTGTTAGCCTGTTCTGCTAGTTCCTTTAAAGCTGGCACAAATCCCTTTTCAACCAAAACCGAAGGGGCCAGGTTGCGACTGATGTCTCGTAATTCATAAAAAGCCTTATCCACACTTTTTAGGGCTGTTTCCAAAAGTTCTCCTTTTTTTTGGGCAGAGAGGGAAGCTTTTTGCTGCAGCATGCTGATATTCATCCTGGCAAAGGAAAGCATTTGACCTAAGCCATCATGCAACTCCTGCCCCATGCGCTTCCTTTCGCGTATCTCGGCCTCCACCGCTGCGCGCGATTTCTTTTCAGTCAGGTCAAGGATGGCTTTCTGGTGATCTGCCAGTTGGCGGTACTTTTGATTGCGAACCAGCAGATAGGCTCCTCCAATAGCGAGGAAAAAGGCCAGCACCACAAAAAAGATGGTAGAATTTTTCCGGCTTATAAGCAGTTGTTGCCTTTCAATTTCAAGCTGCTGGATTTCGCTGGCCTGGCTGAGCTCCTGGATCTCCAGGTTGTAAATCTGATGAAGCTTCCCTTGATCCTGCAGGCTTTCTTTTAGTTCCATCGAAAGCCGGTAATGGTTGAGTCCTTTCTTATAGTTTCCCTTTCGCTCATAAATATTCGCAAAAACTTCGTGGGTTTCCTGTCTCAATATATCGTTTGACAAGCGATTGGCAACAACCAGGGCTTTCCCGGCATGCTCCAGGGCCTTATGGGTTTGTTGCTTCTCCAGCCTGGTCAGGGATAAACCCAGCGAAGCCTTACAATGCTTGTATAAATAGCCTATCTCCCGGGCAATGGAATCGCTTTTCAGATAATAATGCAGGGCCTTGTCATAGTCAGCAACACTAAAAAACAAGGAGGCGATTTCGCTGCAGGTGGTGCTCAACCCAAACCGGTTGCTGGTGGCTTTTTGGATTTTTATGGCCTGGTCAAAATAAATCAGGGCTGAATCGGCCTGCAGCATTTCTTTATGCAAAGCCCCGAAGTTACTCAGGGCCGCTGCAATGCCCATGCTGTCCTCCACTGCCTCGAAACCCTGTAACGCCTCCTGGAAATACTCACGGGATTTTTCATAATTTTTAATTTCCGAATAGAGCATGCCGATGTTGTTCAGAGTACTGGATTTGTTACGCCTGTCGCCGGTCTGCTGATAATAAGCCAATGCATTATTAAAGTTTTCAAGGGCATCCATATATCGTCCGCTGCGCATATTTACAATGCCAATATTGTTTAAGAGATCAGGGGCATGCTTCTGATCATCGATTTCCAGGGCAAGGGTCAGCCCTTTCAAAAATTTTTCAAGGGATTTGCTGTGTTCTGCCTGTATGTAATAAGTAATGCCCAGCAGATTGAGCGAACGGATCTGCTTTGAAACATCATCCGGGGATTTAAATACAAGGGCTTGATTTACGGCTTGCCTGGCACTGTCAGGATATATATATAACAAAGACTGGCTCACAGCAATAAGGCTGTCAAACTGATTTTTATTCCCGTAAAATTCGAAAGCACTGGCGTTCTCCCCCGGCTCAACGGCCAAAGGCTCTCCGGAGCCATAAGCTAAAACCCCTGAAAAAATGACCCAGGAACTCAAAAGTAAATTGAAAATAAATTTATGGAGCTTCATTGCTCAAAATAAATCAGGTTCTCAGGTAAAAACGGTTGACCAAAGAGAAAAAAAGCATCCCTTTTCCAGTCAATCTTTACATTTTATTTCTTGTTAATGTGACCATTCTTCAAAACCTGCAAAGCTTTCACACAAAATTAACCAATGAAACCCGAAAAACGGAGGCCAGACCCCTGAATATCTCAAAAATACGCGCCAATACTGAGTTTTTTCTTTTTAATTTATACCGTCCAACACTGGTTTTTTTAAAAAAAAACCCTTTGAGCCTAAACCCAATTGCATGGAATGCAATGGTCCGCTATATTTTTCCCTGCAAAATGGGATCCTGTCATACTTTTATCAATACAAATGAGCAGACCCTTTACAATCGCTTCCAACTGCGGCCAACACTGATTTGCTTTTAGGAAAAATACCAGCTACTACGGATTGACTTGTATGCTTTGGATAAGCTACTTTTGCCTTTACATTCTTCATAAATTGTTTTGACCAAATTAAGATGGGCGCCTGGTAAAACCGGACGCCCTCTTTTTTGGGTTAATGCGATTTTCTTTCCCTTGGTTTTGATATAATCGATTGGTGACTGGAATGGATGTAACCCCCTTATTTAAACCCATTTCAAATTAAGGGTAAAAGCCATTTTTTTTATTATGGTTTAAATTAAGCCTTTATCTTTGTACCGGAATTAACTGATTTAGAAACCCAAAAATAAAAATGCGATGGCTTACGTAATTAATGAAGATTGCACTGCATGTGGCAGCTGCATAGACGAATGCCCGGTTGATGCTATTTCTGAAGGTGATATCTATAAGATTGATCCCGATGTATGCACCGATTGTGGTGCTTGTGCAGATGTTTGCCCCGTTGAAGCAATTCATCCAGCATAAGTTCTGACGCCGGGGAATTATCCCCGGGAGAAAATAAAAAAACCCGGAGGCTGCCTTTTTCAAGGCGGCCTTTTTTGCTGGGTGCAGGCAAAATAAAGTCCATCGTCCTCTCAAAGCCAGGTGAACAAAAAATTGTAATTTTGCTCCCTGCAATCCGAAAAAAGAACGGCAAAAATGAATCAAACCAAAGACGGTGGGGTAATGACCTTCTGGAGCCACCTGGAAGAGCTCAGGGGGCATTTGATCCGTTCGGCCCTGGCCGTAGTGGTATTTGCCATAGCCGCTTTCATCGCCAAGGATTTTCTTTTCAACCAGGTGATCCTGGCTCCCAAGGAGCCTTATTTCCTTACCAACCGGGCTTTTTGCTGGCTCTCCCAGCAGCTTTCCATTCCCGCACTCTGCATCAACAAGCATCCGGTTAAACTTATCAATATCGACATGGCGGGGCAGTTTACCACCCACATTTTGGTATCCCTGATCGCCGGCATCATTGTCGCCATACCTTATATAGTATGGGAGATCTGGCGCTTTATCCGGCCCGGGCTGGAACCACGCGAGCAGGCGCACTCAAGGTGGGCCGTGCTGGTTATTTCCGGGCTGTTCCTTTTAGGTATTCTCTTCAGCTATTTCCTGATCGTGCCCCTTTCCATCAATTTCCTTGGATCTTACCAGGTGAGCGGGCTGGTAGAAAACCAGATCGCCCTGCGCTCTTTTATCACTACGGTAACAACCATCACCTTTGCCACAGGTATTTTATTTGAATTGCCGGTATTTGTGTTCTTCCTCAGCAAGGTGGGCATCCTCACCCCGGCAACCATGAAAAAGAACCGCAAACTGGCTTTTGTGCTAATCATTGCCCTGGCAGCGCTGATCACACCCCCTGATGTGTTCAGCCAGATCATGGTGGGCCTTCCGCTTTTTGTACTCTACGAGATCAGCATTCGCATTTCGCAAAGGGTAAGCCCGGAAGTAGAAGAATAAAAAACCGGTAATTATCCATTAAGGAACCTTACCGGTTCAAAGAAAGACAAGATTAATACCTGGTCAGAAAGTCATTCTTCATCACCATCATTTCCGTTGCCTTCATCTCCATTGTCCTCGTCGCCATTATCATTCTCATCTCCCAGGTTTAAATTTACCGTGGAGGTGGTATTTCTGCTTACTTCTATTGATTCAAGGGTATCGATAACCTGGATGAGATTCCCGAATTCAAATTCTGTGACCACCAGGTCATAGGCTCCCGGATAAAGGAAGGGAAGTACATAACTTCCTTCCTTAACCAATGAACTGGTCACCGCTTTTGGAAAGCGCGGCTGTTCAACCTCAGGGTCAGCTGCTTCGTCTTCCGAATATTCCCCATGTTCATAAGCAAACAGGATCAGGTCTGCAAACTCGTTGATCCCCATGATCGAGCCTGCAATCTGCCCTGTCTCGTCCTGCACCACCAGGCGGATCATTGGTTTAAGCAGGTATTTACCGCCTTCCCCGGCCATCACTACCGATTTACGCAGATCAAAGTCTGCGGTTACCAATACCCTACCTGCCTCAGGAACCGTAAAAGAACCCGATGATTCAAAGCCTGAAGCCCCGCCTTCGGGAATGAACAAAGGGTAGGTGGTTTCGTCATCATATGCTATGTAGGAACCCGGGTTGTCAGGGTTGGAACCGCCAAGAACCGGGGCGTCCAAAACAAAACGCAGCCCGGAATATTCACCGGGAGCAACCTGAAAATCCCCAAGCAGAGCAGACTCCCCTTCCATATAATCCAGAAGATTTATAGTAATCGGACCATCAAAATCTTCCAGGCTTTGCCAACTTCCGCCAACCTGGTAATCGATCCGGTTAAAGGTGATATAAACGCCACTGACATGAGGCTGATCAATGGGTGCATCGGTAACAGAAAGGACCAGCCTCCCGGTATCATTCCCGTTTTCGTCTTTATCGCAGGCCGTTGCAAAAGTCAGCAGAAAAAAAAGCAGCAGTAAAATTTTATTCAATCGGTTCATAGGCTATCGGGATTATGAGATTGGTTTTTATCTACATTAATGCTAACGAAAAGTCTTTAAAAACATTGCCAAACAGGGCATTGCCATTTGGCAGCACTTTTCCTGCATTCAAAAACAGCAAACCGGCTTTAAAGCGGATGCCCCTTTCTTATCCTGCCAAAAAACATGAAAAGCAATCTGTAAATATAAAAATACGGAGTGAAGTATGCAAAGCGAGTTGAAACAACCCATTTTACATTCCAGGTAATTAAAAGATGTTAAACTTTTGGGCCGTCCTGATGTTCGTTTGCCAGTTCTGTTCTTAAAATTGTAACTTTATCCTAAAATGAATTAAATATTACATAAAAACCTTATAAAGCAGACCAAATTATGAACAATGCGCAATTTTACTATGGACGACCCAACAATGAGCCGATTTATCCCTACACGGAAAACACGCCTGAGCGGAAAGCCCTGGAAGAAGAACTGGAACGCCAGAGCAACCTTGAAGTAGAGATACCTTTGATCATTGGCGGCAAGGAGATTAAAACAGGGAATACCGGGAAGGTGGTGATGCCGCACAACCACAAAAAAGTGCTGGCCACTTACCACAAAGCCTCTGAAAAAGAAGTAAAGATGGCCATTGAGGCTGCCAATGAGGCTAAAAAAGAATGGACGGAGATGTCCTGGGTAGAGCGTGTTTCCATAGCACTGAAAATCAGTGAACTGATCGCTTCCAAATACCGCTACCTGATGAATGCCGCCACCATGCTGGGACAGGGAAAAAACGCATACCAGGCAGAGATAGAAGCTGCCTGTGAAACAGTGGACTTTTTAAGGTTCAACGCCCATTATGTTTCAGATATTTATCATGATCAACCCCATTCTGAAATCGGCAACCTCAACCGTATGGAATATCGCCCGCTGGAAGGCTTTGTGCTGGCCATCAGCCCGTTTAATTTTACCGCCATTGCCTCCAACCTGGTGATGGCCCCCGCAATACTGGGAAATACCGTGTTGTGGAAACCTTCAACCACCGCCCTGCTTTCCAACTACTACCTGATGAAAATCTACCAGGAAGCCGGTGTACCCGACGGAGTGGTCAACTTTATTCCCGGCCCGGGATCGGTAATCGGGGAAACGGCCCTGAAAGACAAAGATCTTGGGGGCCTTCATTTTACCGGAAGCGAGTCTACATTCAATCACATCTGGAAAACAATAGGCGATAACCTGCAAAATTATCGCTCCTACCCAAGAGTTGTGGGTGAAACCGGCGGAAAAGACTTTGTTTTTGTTCATGAATCGGCCGACACCGACCAGGTAGCCACTGCCCTGGTAAGGGGTGCTTTTGAATACCAGGGACAAAAATGCTCCGCAGCATCCAGGGCCTACATCCCCAGATCGTTATGGAAAACCCTGAATGAAAAGCTTGGAAAAAACATCAACATGATCAAGAAAGGCGACGTGCGAAACTTCTGCAATTTTGTCAATGCCGTGATCGATGAAAAGGCCTATGGCAAGATCATGGGGTATATTGATAAAGCAAAACAATCCAAAGATGCGGAGATCATTTATGGCGGAAACGGCGACAAGTCTAAAGGGTACTTTATTGATCCCACGGTGATCCTGACTACTGATCCGCATTTTGTCACCATGGAAGAAGAGATCTTTGGGCCGGTGCTGACCATTTACGTTTATGAGGACAAGGGTTTTGAGAAGACCCTTCATATTTGCAATGAAACCTCACCTTACGGGCTTACTGGCGCCATTTTCTCCAGAGACCGCTATGCCATGGTAAAAGCCTGCCAGGTGCTCAGGTATGCTGCAGGAAACATGTACTTCAATGACAAGCCCACCGGTTCGGTGGTTGGGCAGCAGCCCTTCGGAGGCTCCCGCAAGTCGGGCACCAACGACAAAGCCGGAAGCTACCTCAACCTGCTGCGCTGGATCAATGCCCGGGCAGTAAAAGAAACCTTTATCCCACCAACAGATTTCCGCTATCCCTTTATGCAGGAAAAACGTTGCGGCCATAAAGAATTATAGTTTTTTGAAAGATTACCGTGCATAAAAAAAGGGGAAACAATCATTCCCCTTTTTTTATTTAATTTTCCCTCACTCGGAAATCTCACCCCGGAGGGATTTCTGGAAATATTTTTTTAACCGTTTCGGGGAGTAGCCATTGCCCAGAAGGTACATGAGCTTGGTAACGGCCGCTTCAATGGTCATGTCGTGTCCGCTGATCACCCCGATCTTTTCAAGGCTGCTGCTGGTTTCGTACTTGCCCATCACCACGCTCCCGCCCCGGCACTGGGAAATATTGCAAATGATCAGGCCTTTTTCCGCTGCCGCGGCAAGGGTGTCCAGAAACCATTGCCCTGTCGGGGCATTGCCGGCTCCAAAGGTTTCCATTACCACGGCCTTCAGGCCCTCAATATTCAAAATGGCTTTGACCACTTCCGGGCTGATGCCGGGAAAGAGCTTCAGCACGGCAATGTTGTTGTCCAGGTTGGTAAAGATCCTGAACTCCTGTTCGGTGGCTTTGTGGATGGCAGCATGGTTGTATTTGATATTTATTCCGGCCTGCGCCAGTATAGGGTAGTTTACCGATTGAAACGCCTCAAAGTGCTCGGCATTGTATTTATGGGTGCGGTTGCCCCGGTAAAGCTGGTATTCAAAATAAATACACACTTCCGGCACAATGGCTTTGCCATCCTTTTTGGCAGCCGCAATTTCAATGGCGGTAATAAAATTTTCCTTTCCGTCGGTGCGGATCTTTCCGATGGGCAACTGCGACCCGGTTAGGATAACCGGTTTGGAGAGGTTTTCGAGCATAAAGCTCAAGGCCGAGGCCGTATAGGCCATGGTGTCCGATCCATGCAATATCACAAAACCGTCATAGCTTTCGTAATGCTCTTCAATAAGCCCGGCAAGCCTTACCCAAACAGCCGGCTCCATGTTGGAAGAGTCAATAATGGGATCAAATGAAATGCTGTCGATCTGGTAATTGAACTTTTGAATTTCCGGGATCTGCCCGGACAGGTGGTCAAAGTCGAAGGGATGCAAGGATCCGGTGGCCGAATCTTCAACCATACCAATGGTTCCCCCGGTATATATGACCAGGATGGCGGGTTTTTCGCCCATAGTTTTTAAAATTTAAAATGTCAGAAAAATGGTTTATTCAATCCTGAACATGGCCCTGGCATTTTGGGTGGTGATGCCGGCCACCTCCTCAGGAGAAAGGTTTTTAAGTTCTCCCACCTTTTCAGCTATGTAAGTGAGAAAAGCACTTTCATTTCTTTTTCCACGTTTGGGAACCGGCGATAGATAGGGTGAATCGGTCTCCAGCAGCAGATACTTCATATCCACTTGCCGCACCACTTCTGCCATGATGCTGTTTTTGTAGGTAACCACCCCTCCGATCCCCAGCACAAAGCCCATTGAAACAGCTTTTTCGGCCTGGGCAACATTGCCCGGGAAACAATGGAATACCCCCCTGAGCTTGCTGCCTTTGAATTCATCAAGCACATCAAAAATTTCTTCCAGAGAGTTGCGGGCATGGATCACCAGCGGCAGGTCATGCTCCAGGGCCAGCTCAGCATGCCGCCGGAAAGAGATGATCTGTTGTTTTAAAAAGGACCGGTCCCAGTAAAGGTCAATTCCTGACTCCCCAATTGCCACAAAACTTTCTTTTTCAAGCCAGCTTTCAATGATTTCCAACTCAGCTTCAAAAGCAGGTTTAACCGAAGTGGGATGCAACCCCATCATGGGCAGGCAATACCCTTCAGAAAGGCGGGCAACCTCCATCATTGGCCGGATGGAATGGCTGTCGATATTGGGCATCAGGAGTTTTTTGACATGCCGGGAACGGGCATTTTTCAATACCTGTTCCCGGTCTTTGTCAAAATGTTCCAGATATATATGGGTATGCGTATCTATAAGCTCCAAAACCGCTTTTATTTTAATACGCCCAGTTCCTTACCCACTTTAATGAAAGCTTCCACGCACTTGTCGAGGTGCTCTGTTTCATGGGCGGCAGAAACCTGCACACGGATGCGGGCCTGCCCTTTGGGCACTACTGGGTAGTAGAAACCAATCACATAAATACCTTCTTCCAGCAGACGGGCGGCAAAGTCCTGCGAAAGTTTGGCATCATAAAGCATCACCGCAACAATGGCCGATTGGGTGGGTTTCAGGTCAAAACCTGCCGCTTTCATCTTGTCCATGAAATAATCGGTATTGCGGTGCAATTTATCCTGCAGCTCATGGGTTTCAGCCATCATGTCAAACAACTTGATGCCGGCATTGACCACAGAGGGGGGCAGTGAGTTGGAGAACAAGTAGGGCCTGGAGCGCTGACGAAGCAACTCGATGATCTCCTTGCGACCGGTGGTAAACCCGCCAATGGCCCCGCCAAAGGCTTTTCCTAAAGTCCCGGTAATAATGTCCACCTTTCCGCGAATATCAAACTGCTCGGTAACTCCGCGACCGGTTTCACCTACAACGCCTGCAGAGTGGCACTCGTCAACCATCACCATAGCATCGTATTTCTCGGCCAGCTCAACGATCTTGTCCATGGGTGCGGCATTGCCGTCCATTGAAAATACCCCGTCGGTAACAATAATGCGGAAACGCTGGGCCTGGGCTTCCTTGAGTTTTTCTTCCAGGTCGGCCATGTCGGCATTGTTATAACGATAGCGATGGGCCTTGCAAAGCCTCACCCCGTCAATAATGGAGGCATGGTTTAAGGAGTCGGAAATAATGGCATCTTCGTTGGTGAGAATGGGCTCAAAAACCCCGCCGTTGGCATCAAAGCAGGCAGCATACAAGATGGTGTCTTCGGTACCAAAAAATTCTGCGATTTTCTTTTCAAGGGTTTTGTGCAGATCCTGGGTGCCGCAGATAAAGCGTACCGACGACATGCCAAAGCCACGGCTGTCCATGCCTTCCTTAGCAGCCTGGATCAGGGCCGGGTGGTTGGAAAGCCCAAGATAATTGTTGGCACAAAAGTTAAGCACTTCATCTCCCGATTCCACTTTGATCTTGGCATCCTGTGGGGTTACAATGATGCGCTCTTCTTTGTACAATCCGGCTTCGCGGATGCTCTTAATTTCCTGTTGAAGGTGTTCCTTAATTTTTCCGTACATATTGAAAATGGTTTTATTTAATGAATACAGAGTTATTTAACATCGAAAACCGACAGCAAAGATATATTTTTTGATTGGTAAACCATTCAAAATAAAAGCCAAAAGCATGTTCAAAATTCAGCATAGTTCACAAAAATGTTTATTTTTGCTCCCATTGATTTCGGCGTCAAAACCTGGTTGTTTCCGGGCCGCCAATGCTGCAAAAACAACCCTGAAAAGGCCTGAAAGGATGAATTAGAAGCTTTGGCAGGATCTGATTTAAAGAAAAGAATAACACCAACATTTCAACATATCTTATTAACCCAACTTAGTTTAAAACTGTAAAACCAGCTTATGAAAAAAATTCTAGTTATCGGATCAGCCGGACAAATCGGATCAGAACTTACCCTTTCCCTGAGAGACATTTACGGGGGAGAAAACGTGATTGCCGGAGTAAGAAAAACCAAACCCTCGGAAAAGCTTACCGAAACAGGCCCCTGCGAGGTGGTTGACGCCCTTGATATGGACGGGCTGGTATCGGTAGTAAAAAAATACAACATTGACGGGATCATCAACATGGCGGCCATCCTTTCGGGCACCGGAGAAAAAAACCCCATGCTGGCCTGGGATGTGAACATGAACGGATTGATCAACGTGCTGGAAGTGGCCCGGGAATATAAAATGAAGCAGGTGCTGGTGCCCAGCTCCATCGCTGTTTTTGGACCTACCACGCCTGTTGACGACACCCCCCAGGAAACCATCCTAAAACCAACCACCATCTATGGAGTAACCAAAGTGGCCGGTGAGCTGCTTGGCGACTATTACGTAAAACGCTACGGTCTGGACGTGCGCGGCCTGCGCTATCCCGGCATCATCAGCCATGAAACACTGCCCGGGGGCGGCACCACCGACTATGCCGTGGCCATCTATTACGAAGCCATCAAAAACAAAAAATACACCTGCTTTGTAAATGCCGATACCCGCCTGCCCATGATGTACATGCCCGACTGCCTGAAAGCCACCATCGACCTGATGCAGGCCGACTTTTCAAAACTTAAGCACCACTGCGATTTCAACGTGGGTGCCATGAGTTTCAGCGTGGCCGAAATGGCAGAATCCATCAAAAAATTCATCCCCGAATTTGAAATTTCCTATGAGCCCGATTTCCGCCAGGAAATTGCCGATTCATGGCCAAATTCTGTTGACGACAGCGCCGCAAGGGAAGAATGGGGATGGAAACCCGATTACGATCTGGACGCCATGACCGAGGACATGCTCAAAGCCATTGAAGAAAAACATAAAAAAGGATTGATTTAATCCAATATCCCCAAAAAACCCGGCATGCTGGAAAAAGCTGCCGGGTTTTTTATTAAGGTTTTTTAAAGGAATTATTCCTCGAAAAATAAAGCAAAAGCCCTACATTTGTAAAATTGAAAAAAACAAGGATTCTTAACTTTTTGCGTTGATGGAAAATTTTGTCGTATCGGCACGCAAATACCGTCCTGCCACATTCGACACGGTAGTGGGTCAGCGGTCGATCACCAATACCCTTAAAAATGCCATAAAAAATGAGCACCTGGCCCAGGCTTTTCTTTTTACCGGGCCAAGAGGTATTGGCAAAACCACCTGCGCCCGCATCCTGGCAAAAACCATCAACTGCGAAAACCTGTCTGAAAACATTGAAGCATGCGATCGGTGCGAACCCTGCCTTTCTTTTAACCGGTCTCATTCCTTCAACGTGCACGAACTGGATGCCGCCTCCAACAATTCTGTGGACGACATCCGAAAGCTCGTGGAACAGGTGCGCATCCCCCCACAGGTTGGTGATTACAAGGTTTACATCATCGACGAGGTACACATGCTTTCCCAACAGGCTTTCAATGCCTTTCTGAAAACCCTGGAGGAACCCCCTGCATACGCCAAATTCATCCTGGCCACCACCGAAAAGCAAAAGATCATCCCCACCATCCTTTCGCGTTGCCAGATCTTTGATTTTGCCCGCATCACCATGGATGACAT
>SL_3KL_010_SEDDRAFT_10004392_pt1 | contig 12750 bp, 12 predicted proteins | sample SodLakKL_010_SED_2_FD_10381 | JGI IMG/M metagenome (IMG submission 10381)
GGCGCCCCGACGTACGGACGCACCGTCTCCCCCTCTGCCCCTCTCCCCCCTCTCCCCCCTCTCCTAAGCGCGTGGCGCCAGGCCGCGCGCTACTTGACACCCGTCACATTCAGGACTATCGTGGCGCCAAGTGGGAAATTGTGGGAATTAGTGGATTCTGGGTGGAGACGAGTAGAAAGCCGTGTTCTTTGGTGAGACCGCCATCAATCTCGACGCGAAAGGGCGCATGGCCCTGCCGACAAGGTACCGCGAGGATCTTGAGGCGGCTTGCGGCAATCGTCTCGTGCTTACTTACTCCGCTTTCGACGCCGGCTGCCTGTGGTTGTATCCAGAGCCGGAGTGGGAGCGGGTCCGCGAGCAGGTGATGGCGCTGTCCACCTTCAATCCCAGTCACCGCAGCCTGCAGCGGCGCCTGGTCGGTTCAGCCACTCAGCTCGAACCCGACGGCAATTCCCGCCTGCTGTTGCCGGTCACTCTCAGGCAAGTGGCCGGACTGGAAAAGCGCGTGGTCTTCATGGGTATGGGCCAGCGTTTCGAGATATGGAACGAAGAGATTCTCAACCAGCGCCGGATCGAGGAGGAAAAAGAGATCCAGGAGCAGGCTTCCTCTGAAATGGCGCAACTGGTTCTCTAGGCCGATGGCAGAGGGAACCCCACATGTGCCGGTTCTTCTGCAGCCGGCACTGGACGCATTGGAGGTGCGGCCCGATGGCATCTATGTCGACGGCACCTACGGAAGGGGCGGGCACAGCAGCGCCATACTCGCGCGGCTGGGGCCGGCCGGCCGCCTGGTGGCCGTCGATCGGGATCCCCAGGCCATTGCCGATGCAGGCCGGCGCTTTGCTGGTGATCAGCGGGTCACGACATGCCGGGCGGGATTCGCGGATATCGATCGCCTGGCCCGGGAACTGGATATTCATGGCCGCGTCAGCGGCCTGTTGCTGGATCTGGGCGTTTCCTCGCCGCAGCTTGATGAGGCCGAGCGCGGCTTCAGTTTCCGCGAGGATGGTCCGCTGGACATGCGAATGGATCCGGAATCGGGTGAATCGGCCGCCGCCTGGCTGGCGCGTGCCGCGGAGGACGAGATCGCCCGGGTGATCAAGGACTACGGTGAAGAGCGATTCGCGCGGCGGATCGCAAGGAGCATAGTGATGGCCAGAGCGGAGCAGCCGATCGAGCGCACAGCCGAACTTGCTGCCATTGTTGCCCGGGCGGCAGGACCCAGTCCCGCCGACCGTCACCCGGCCACGCGCACTTTCCAGGCCATCCGCATTCATGTCAACGCCGAAATGACCCAGCTTGAGCAGGCCCTGGCCGACGGCATCGACGTGCTCGAGCCCGGCGGTCGCTTCGTCGTGATCAGCTTCCATTCGCTGGAGGACCGACTGGTCAAGCGGGCCTTCCGCGCCGCGGCCCGGCCGCCGGCAGCCAGTCGCCGCCTGCCCGCCGCACCGTCATTCACGCCGCGGCTGAAGCTGATCGGTTCGCTGGTGCGTCCCGATGAGGATGAAGAGCGGAACAATCCGCGCGCTCGCAGCGCCCGTATGCGCGTGGCCGAGAAACTGCCCGGGTCGCCGTCATGATGCGCTGGATGCTGTTCCTTCTCCTGCTGACCGCACTGCTGGCGAGCGCGGTGGGTGTGGTGGTGATGCGCCATGAGGCGCGTTTGCAATTCGTCGCCCTGCAGCAGACCGAGGAGGCGCGCGACCAGGCACGTGTCGAGTGGAGCCGTCTGCAGCTCGAGCAGGCCTGGCTGGCCGAGTCCGGTCGCATCGAACGACATGCGCGCGAAGCGCTCGACATGCGGCGGCCGGAGGGCGTTGGTATCCTGGTGGAGGATCGATGAACATGCAGCCGTTGTGCGCCCGCGGAGTTGTCAGGCTGTGGCTGCTGGCAGGCATCATGGTGCTGGTAGCGGTCATCCTGCTTGGGCGGGCGGTGAAGTTGCAGGTCATGGAAGCGGAATTCCTGCAAAGCCAGGGTGAAGCCCGCTTCCTGCGCCAGGTCTCGATTCCCACGGTACGCGGCAATATCGTCGATCGCAACGGCGAGCCGTTGGCGGTTTCGACGCCGGTCAAGTCAGTGTGGGCCCATCCCGGAGAATTGCTCCAGGCCGCCGATCGAATCCCGATGCTGGCCGGCTTGCTCGAAACCAGCGCGGAGGATCTCGAACGGAGACTGACCCAGCGCGCCACCCGGGAGTTCGTCTGGCTGCGTCGGCGTATCAATCCCGACCTGGCCGACCAGATTCGCGACCTGGAAATCCCCGGCGTGTTCCTGCGTACGGAGTACCGTCGCTTCTATCCCACCGGTGAAGTCGCCGCGCAAGTGGTCGGCTTTACCAATATCGATGACATTGGACAGGAAGGGCTGGAGCTCGCCTACAACAATTGGCTGCAGGGCGAGCCGGGCGCCAAGCGCGTCATCAAGGACCGGCTTGGACGAGTCGTGCAGGACATCGAGCTGGTGCGCGAGGCCCGGCCCGGTCGCGATTTGCGGCTGACCCTGGACCGTCGCCTTCAGTACCTGGCTTTCCGGGAGCTCAAGAGCTCCATCGCCGAGCACGGTGCGCGTTCCGGAACCGTGGTGGTGATGGATGTCACCTCCGGTGAGATCCTGTCCATGGTCAACTATCCCTCCTACAACCCCAATGCCTCGGGGCGGTTCAATTCCGACGGGCTGCGCAACCGGGCCCTGACCGACGTGCTCGAGCCCGGATCGGTGATCAAGCCCTTCGCCATCGCCGCGGCGATGGAGGCCGGTATCGCCACCCGTGACATGCCCATCGATACCGCGCCCGGCACGATGCGGGTTTCGGGCCACACGATTCGCGACGTGCGCAACTTCGGCGAGCTCAGCGTCGAGGGCCTTTTGACGAAGTCCTCGAACGTCGGTGTCGTGCAACTGGTGTTGTCCATGGATGCCCGTCATCTGTGGGGCGTTTACTCGCGTTTCGGCTTCGGTTCCGTGGCCGGCACGGGTTTCCCCGGCGAGTCCGCCGGTGTGCTGCGCGACTACGAGCGCTGGCGCAAGCTAGAGCAGGCCACGCTGGCCTACGGCTACGGCATGTCGGTCACGCCGCTGCAACTGGTGCGTGCGATTGCCGCGATCGCCGATGAGGGGCGTTTGCGCCAGCCCACCCTCATCGTCGGTACCGATAATCCGCCGCACTCGGTGCTCGATCCGGACCTGGCACGCCAACTCGGCTTCATGCTCGAATCCGCAATCGGTCCCGAGGGTACCGGGACTGCCGCCGGGATCGAGGGCTACCGCGTGGCCGGCAAGACCGGCACATCGCGCAAGCTCGATGCCGGCGGATACAGCGACCGTTACGTGGCCAGTTTCGCCGGATTTGCCCCGGTATCGCGGCCGAAGCTGGCGGCGGTGGTCGTCATCAACGACCCGGCGGGTGAACAGTATTACGGCGGGCAGGTCGCCGCGCCCTTGTTCGGTCGCGTGATGGAGGCCGGATTGCGTTTGCTCAACGTGCCGCCCGATGATCTCGGCACACTGGTCACCCAGGTGGAGCACGCGCCATGAGCGGCATGATCGAACTGAAACGTCTGCTCGCCGGCCTGGTTGCGGGTGAACGCATTCCTGAGCTGACCGTTGCCGGCCTTGCGCTGGATTCTCGTCGCGTACACCGTGGCGAGGCGTTTGTCGCGCTGTCGGGAGCGCGGATGCACGGCATCGCCTTTTTGGACAAGGCCGTGAAGGCGGGTGCAACCGTCGTTCTGCACGATGGGACGGCCGAGATACCGGCCGATTGCCCGGTGCCGGTGATCGAGGTTCCGGCGCTTGATTCGCACCTCGAACGGCTGGCGCGGCGGATGTGGGATGACCCGGCCGCTGACATGGACCTGGTGGCCGTCACCGGCACCAACGGCAAGACTTCGGTCAGCTGGCTGCTGGCCCAGGCGCTCGGCGGGGCGATGATCGGCACGCTGGGCATTGGCCGACCCGGTGAGCATCGCAAGGGTGACATGACCACGCCCGACCTGCTCACGATGTATCGCGAGCTCGCCGCATTGCGCCAGGCGGGTGTGCGTATCGTGGTAATGGAAGCGTCTTCCCACGCGCTTGATCAAGGGCGGCTGGCCGGGCTTGGCTTCACCAGTGTGATCTTTACCTCGCTGGGCCACGATCACCTTGATTACCACGCCGATCTCGAGGCTTATGGTCGGGCGAAGGCAAGACTGTTCTTTGAGCATTCAAGCAGCCGGCAGCTGATCAACCTCGATGACGACTTCGGGCAAACGCTGGCCTCTGGTCTGAGTGCGGCCGGTGCCTGCATTGGTTACAGCCTGGCCGGACACCCGCGCGCGCGGGTGTGCGTCGAATCCATCGAAGCCACCGTTGAAGGTCTCGGAGCAGAAATACGGATCGACGAGCGCCGTGTCGCCATCCGTTCGCGGCTGATCGGCCGGGTCAACCTGTGGAATCTCCTGATCGTTGCCGCCGAGCTGGCGGCTCGCGGCGCGTCCGACGCGGAGATCGCCGATGCGATTGCCGGCCTGGAGCCGGTGCCCGGACGCATGCAGCCGGTAAGGAGCGGTAACGACAGGCTGGCGGTGATCGACTACGCCCATACCCCCGATGCGCTGGGCAATGCACTCGAGAGCCTGCGGGAACTGACCCCGCACGAATTGTGGTGCGTGTTCGGCTGCGGCGGCGACCGCGATCGCGCCAAGCGGCCGCGCATGGGTCGCATCGCCGAGTCGCTGGCCGATCACGTGGTACTGACCGACGACAATCCACGCCACGAAGACGGTATGAGCATTATCCGCGCCATCCAGGCCGGCATGCAGCGCCCCGAGCGCTGTCTGGTCGTGCGCGACCGGGGCCAGGCCATCGCCCGGGCTCTGGCCGGGAGCACGGCCGGTGATGTCGTGCTCGTCGCCGGCAAGGGGCATGAAGACGAACAGGTGGTCGGAGACGAGCGTCGTCCATTCAACGATGCCGACTGCGCCCGACAGGCACTGGAGGCGGCGACATGCTGAGAATGCCGCTCAAGCGCCTGGCAGGCATGATTGGTGGTGAAGCGACCCGCAACGGTGTCGAGGTCGTGGGAATGACCCACGATTCGCGCCGCATCGATCCGGGCAACCTGTTCTGTGCCCTGCCGGGAGAACGGGTCGACGGCCATGATTTCGTCGATCGCGCGGCCGAGGCCGGCGCCTCCGCCGCCCTGGTGAGCCGTGTCGTGAATGTGGATCTGCCGCAACTGGTGGTCGACGATGTGCTGGCGGCCATGGGGCGGATCGCCTCGGCCTGGCGAGAGCAGATGCCGGCGACGGTCATCGCCATCACCGGTTCCAACGGCAAGACCACGGTCAAGGAAATGCTGGCCGCCATGCTCGCGCGCATGGGACCGACCCTGGCCACGCAAGGCAATTACAACAACGAGATCGGTGTGCCGTTGACGCTGTCGAGGCTGTCGGCCGAGTACCGGTTCGCCGTCGTCGAGATGGGCGCAAGCCGCTCCGGCGACATTGCCTACCTGTGCGAAATTGCTCGTCCCGACATCGGCATTCTCACCAATGCGGCTGCCGCCCACCTGGAAGGCTTCGGTAGCCTCGACGGCGTGGCGCAGACCAAGGGCGAGCTGTTCCGTGCGCTCGCGCCCTCGGGCCTGGCGGTGATCAATGCCGACGATATCTACAGCGGCCTCTGGCAGGAGATGGCAGGGCACTGTCGCAGCATCACTTTCGGGACCAGCGACCAGGCGCTGGTTCGCGGATCCCTGGTCGCCGGCCGTGTCCAGGTGCGCACGCCGGCCGGTGACTTCCAGTATCTGCCCAGTCTGCCGGGCCGTCACAACATGATGAACGCACTGGCTGCCACCGCGGTCGCGGTCACCCTGGAACTGCCGCTGGACGAGATCGCCTCCGCCCTCGGCACCATGCAGGGTGTTCCCGGTCGCCTGCAGGTTCACCGCCACCCCGACGGCTGGAGCCTGATCGACGACACCTACAACGCCAATCCCGCCTCGCTGTACGCCGGTCTGCAGGTGCTGATCGAGCAGGGGGGCGAGTGCTGGCTGGTGCTGGGCGACATGGCCGAGCTGGGGGAGGATTCAGCCAAGTTGCATGCCGAGATGGGGCAGGCGGCGGCCGACATGGGCATTGCCAGGCTGTTCGCCGTCGGTGAACTCAGCCGCAACAGTGTCCAGGCATTCGGGACGGGCGCCAGCCATTACGACACCCACGAGGCACTCGCCGCCGCACTGTCGCGGAAGCTGCGTATCGGCGTGAGCTGCCTGGTCAAGGGGTCTCGCTCCATGCACATGGAGCGCATCGTCGAGTCACTGATCGGGGAGGTCGCCTGATGCTGGTGTGGCTGTTTGAAGAGTGGCTGGCACATGATGTGGCCCTGTTCGGCTTCATCACTTTCCGCACCATCATGGCGGCATTGACGGCCATGGGCGTGTCGCTGGTGATCGGCCCCTACTTCATTCGTCACATGATCGAGCGCCAGATCGGCCAGCCGATTCGCGAGCTCGGCCCCGACAGTCATCTCACCAAGGCGGGCACGCCGACGATGGGCGGGACCATGATCCTCATCGCGCTGGCGATCAGCACGCTGCTGTGGTCGGACCTGTCCAACCGCTACGTCTGGACGGTGCTGTTCGTAACACTGGCCTTCGGTGCCATCGGCTTTATCGACGACTACCTCAAGCTCAAGCATCGCGACAGCGCCGGCCTCTCGGCGCGCTCCAAGTACCTGGCGCAGTCACTGGCTGCCCTGGGCGTGGCGCTGTTCTTGTACTACACCTCCGACGTGCCGGCCAATACCCAGCTCTACGTGCCGTTCTTCAAGGATGTTGCCATCCCGCTGGGATTCGCCGGATTCATCGTGTTGACCTACTTCGTCGTCGTCGGAACATCCAACGCCGTCAACCTGACCGATGGCCTCGATGGGCTGGCGATCATGCCGGCGGTCTTCGTCGCCGTGGGTCTCGGGATCTTTGCCTATGCCACCGGCAATACCGTGTTTGCCGAGTACCTCGGCATGCCTTACGTGCCCGGGGCCGGGGAGCTGGCCATCTTCTCCTCGGCACTGGCCGGGGCCGGACTCGGCTTCCTGTGGTTCAACACCTACCCGGCCCAGGTCTTCATGGGCGATGTCGGTGCGCTGGCCGTGGGCGCGGCACTGGGACTCATGGCGGTGATCGTGCGCCAGGAGATCGTGTTCGTTGTCATGGCGGGCATCTTCGTGATCGAGACTCTGTCGGTGATTCTGCAGGTGACCTCGTTCAAGCTCACGGGCAAGCGGATTTTCCGCATGGCCCCGATTCACCATCACTTCGAACTCAAGGGCTGGCCCGAGCCGAAAGTGATCGTGCGTTTCTGGATCATCGCCGTGATGCTGGTGCTCGCGGCCCTGGCAACAATGAAGGTGCGATAGCCCATGACTGCCGCCGTCAATCGCAAACAGGCTCGTCGCTGGGGTGAGTCGGCGCCCGCAGCCGAGCTCGACAGCGCCCTGGTGCTCAGTGCTGTCGGCCTGCTGGCGATCGGTGTGGTCATGGTCGCCTCGACCTCGATGGCGGTCGCCGAGGGCTTTGCCGTTTCCGGCTGGCACTTCATCGTTCGCCACCTGGTCTACATCGGCCTCGGGCTTGGTGGCGCCATGATGCTCCGATTCGTGGGCACCCGACACCTGCAGGCGATCGCGCCGCTTTGTTTCCCGCTGGCTGTCATGGTTCTGCTGCTGCCGTTCGTGCCGGGACTGGGGCACGAGGTCAACGGTTCAGTGCGCTGGATCGACCTCGGTGCGTTCAAGTTCCAGGTGGTCGAGGCAGTCAAGCTGATGATGATCGTGTTCGTCGCCGGTTATCTTGCACGCCGCCCGGACCTGGGCCGGGATCGCTTCATTGAAACGCTCAAGCCCCTGCTGGTCGTCGGCCTGCTCGCCGGCATCCTGCTCAAACAGCCGGACATGGGTTCGGCCGTGGTGCTGGTGGCCATCGTCGGCGGTATGATCTGGGTGGCCGGTGCCGCCTGGAAACACCTGTTCGTCCTCGGGCTGGCCAGCCTGCCGCTGTTGACCTTCGCCGCCATGGAGCCGTATCGCCTGCAGCGTGTGATGACTTTTGTCGATCCCTGGGCCGATCCATTCAATAGCGGGTTCCAGCTCACCCAGGCACTGATCGCCGTCGGTCGCGGGCAGATTACCGGCGTTGGGATGGGCGCGAGCGTGCAGAAGCTCTACTACCTGCCCGAGGCCCATACCGACTTCATTTTCGCCGTGCTCGCCGAGGAGTTCGGCCTGATCGGCATCGTGCTGGTCATGGCGCTTTTCGCCGTGCTCATCGGCCGCATCTTTGCCATCGGCCTCAAGGCCCGCGCCATGGAACGGCCGTTCGCCGCCTTCCTGGTCTGGGGGATTGGTCTGTGGATCGGTATACAGGCCCTGGTTTCCATGGGCGTCAATCTCGGCATGCTGCCGACCAAGGGATTGACTTTGCCGCTGATTTCGTCCGGTGGCAGCAGCCTGATCATGACCCTGGTCGCCATCGGCGTGGTGCTGCGGGTGCACTGGGAACTGACCATGGAAGCGCGTCAGACACCGCGCAAACGCAGGAGCTGGACGGTATGACCGGCACGCGCATCATGATCATGGCAGGTGGCACGGGTGGCCATATCTTTCCGGGACTGGCAGTGGCCGAGGTGCTGCGTTCGGCCGGTGCTGATGTCTGCTGGCTCGGCACGCCCGGCGGCCTGGAGAATCGGCTGGTGCCCCAAACCGGCATCGAGCTGGACCATGTTCGCATCCAGGGCCTGCGTGGTCGCGGACTGCTGGGTTGGATGGCGGCGCCGTTGCGCGTGCTGCGCGCGGCCTGGCAGGCGCGCGGTATCTTGCGCCGGCGTCGGCCCCAGTGCGTGCTCAGCATGGGCGGTTACGTGGCCGGGCCCGGTGCGCTGGCCGCGCGCCTGATGGGTATTCCCCTGGTCGTGCACGAGCAGAATGCCATCGCCGGGTTGACCAATCGCCTCCTCAGGCCGCTGGCTAAAAGAATTCTGACCGGATTTCCGGAGACCTTGCCCGGCGGAGAGCATGTCGGCAACCCGGTACGGGCCGGGATTGCTGCCGTCGACAGCCCGGAACGGCGCATGGCCGATCATGACGGTGCGCCGCGCGTACTGGTCATCGGCGGCAGTCAGGGAGCAGCCGCCTTCACCCACACCGTGCCCGAAGCGCTGGCGAGGCTTGACGCCGCACATCGTCCCGCGATCGTTCACCAGGCCGGCCGCCAGTTCGAGGCGACGCGCCTGGCCTACGAGACCGCCGGTGTCGAGGGGGATGTTCGTGAATTCATCGACGACATGGCCGCAGCCTGGGCGGATGCCGACCTGGCGATCTGCCGTTCCGGCGCGTTGACCGTGGCCGAACTGGCCGCCGCCGGGGTGGCTTCCGTGCTGGTTCCGTTCCCCCATGCCGTCGACGACCACCAGACGGCCAACGCCCGTTTCCTGTCCGATGTCGGCGGTGCCTGGCTGGTCCCGCAAGCGGAATTCTCCGCAGAATGGCTGGCCGATCTGTTCCGGCGCGTGACCCGGGACGAGTTGACGGCGATGGCGAGCCGGGCCCGGGGGCGTGCCAAAACGGATGCGGCCGAGCGGGTGGCGTCCGCCTGCCTGGAGGTAGCGCGATGAACCACGATCGCCACATCCGCAGCCTGATGCACCGTGTCCGCCAGATTCATTTCGTCGGTATCGGCGGCGCCGGCATGAGCGGCATCGCCGAGGTGCTGATCAACCTGGGTTTCGCCGTCAGCGGTTCGGATCTGCAGGATTCCGACGCCACCCGCCGCCTCGAGAAGCTGGGCGCGACCATCCGCCGGGGACATGCCGGTGAGCATCTCGGTGCCGCCGACGTGGTGGTGGTCTCCGGCGCGGTGCCCGAGGACAATCCCGAGGTGTTGGCCGCACGCGAGCGACGGGTGCCCGTGGTTGCCCGCGCCGAAATGCTCGGTGAGCTGATGCGCTTTCGCCAGGGCATTGCCGTGGCCGGTACGCACGGCAAGACCACCACCACATCACTCGTGGCCAGCCTGCTGGCCGAAGGCGACCTGGACCCGACCTTCATCGTCGGTGGTCTGGTGAATGCCTTCGGTTCCAGCGCGCGCCTGGGCCAGGGTCGTTACCTGGTGGCCGAAGCCGATGAATCGGACGGCTCTTTCCTCAAGTTGCAGCCGGTCATCTCGGTGGTGACCAATATCGATCGCGATCATCTCGACGCCTACCAGGGCAGTTTCGATCAATTGCAACGCGCTTTCCTGGAGTTCCTGCATCACCTGCCGTTCTTCGGCGTGGCGGTGTTGTGCATCGACGATGCCCATGTGGCCGAACTCCTGCCCGATATTGGCCGGACCGTGGTGACCTACGGTCTGGACGAGAGCGCCGACGTGCGCGGCAGCCGACTGCGACAGGACGGCCGGCACATGGCGTTCGATCTGTGGTTGCCCGGTTCCGGGCAGCCGCTGGCCATCGAGCTGTCGCAGCCCGGCCGGCATAACGTACAGAACGCCATCGGTGCGGCGGCCGTTGCCTGGGAGCTTGGCATCGAGCCCGACCGCATCGTTCGGGGCCTGGAGCGGTTCGGTGGCATTGGTCGCCGTTTCGCGGATATCGGCACTCTGGATGTCGGCGGCAAGCAGGTGCTGGCCTTCGAGGACTACGGTCACCACCCCACTGAACTCGACGCGGTCATCCGTGCCGCCCGTGAGGGCTGGCCAGACCGTCGCCTGGTGCTGTTCTTCCAACCGCATCGCTATACCCGCACGCGAGACCAGTTCGAAGAGTTTGCTCGCGTGCTCTCCGAGGTCGATGCACTGGTGCTGGCCGATGTTTACCCGGCCGGGGAGACCCCATTGGCCGGCATTGATTCCGATGGATTGGCGCGTGCGGTCAGACGCAGGCGCGAACTCCAATTGCAGCGAGTCGGTGCGATCGGGGAAGCGCCCGACGTGCTGGGCGATGTGCTGTCCGACGGCGACTTGCTGCTGGTGATGGGGGCCGGTGATGTCGGTCGGCTCGGGTCGCTACTGCGCCAGAGCTACGGCAGAGGACAGACATGAGCCAGCGCGATCCCCGCCAATTCGGACACGTGGCCCTGGCGGTCGGTGGCGACAGCGCCGAGCGCGAGGTATCGCTTCGCGGCGGCCGTGCCGTGGCCGCCGCGCTGGAAAACCTCGGCGTGCAGTTCAGCGTGGTCGACGGCCCGAGGCGCCTGCTCGAGCAGGTAGCCGCCGGTCACTACGACCGCGTGTTCAACCTGCTGCACGGCCGGGGCGGCGAAGACGGCGCCTTGCAAGGCGCCTTGCGAATCTACGGGGTGCCGGTCACCGGTTCGGGCATTCTGGCTTCGGCGCTGAGCATGGACAAGCTGCAAAGCAAGCGGGTGTTCACCGCATGCGGACTGCCGACACCGGACTGGCGCAATGCGCGATCGGCCGCCGATGCCGATCGCATTGCCGCGGAGCTGCCCTCGCCGTGGTTCGTCAAGCCGGCACGCGAAGGGTCGAGCATCGGCATGAGCCGGGTCGAGCGCGCTGCCGACCTCGCCGGGGCCATCGACAAGGCGCTGGCTTGCGATCCCCTGGTCTTGGTCGAGCAGTTGATCGAGGGCAGTGAGTACACCGCCGCTGTGCTGGAGGATCGGGTGCTGCCCCTCATCCGTCTCGAGACACCGCGGGAATTCTATGACTACGAGGCCAAGTACGAATCGGGCGATACCAATTACCGCTGTCCCTGCGGCTTGCCGCCGCAGCGCGAGGCCGGGCTGGCCGAGCTGTGCCTGGAGGCTTTCCACGTTCTGGGAACCAGCGGCTGGGGTCGTGTCGACCTGATGGTCGATGAACAGGATCGGCCGTGGCTGCTGGAGGTGAACACCACCCCCGGCATGACCGATCACTCACTGATGCCGATGGCGGCGCACGCCGCCGGAATCGATTTCGAGGAACTGGTATGGCGAATCCTGAATACCAGCCGGACAGCATGATCCGGCCGACGTGGATTGCCACGCTGGTGCTGGCCGGCGTGGCCGCTCTTTTCGTGCTCTGGCTCAAGACCGGGCTGATCGGTGGCGACCAATGGTCGATCGAGTGGCTGGACATCGAAGGTGATCTGGAGCGCACCAGTGCCAACCAGGTGCGGGCGGCCGCGGTCGAACAGGCCTCGCGCGGTTTCTTCGCTGCCGATCTGCATGAACTGCGTTCGGCGATTGAAGCGCTGCCCTGGGTGGCACAGGCCGAAGTGGCACGCCAGTGGCCCGATGCCCTGCACATCCGCGTTGTCGAGCACCGCCCGGTGGCGCGCTGGAACGAGGCCGGTCTGTTCAGCGACCGGGGCGAAGTGTTTCGGGTCGACGGCAGCGATGGCATGCAGGGGCTGGCGCGGTTGCGCGGGCCGGAGAGTCGACGCCAGGAGGTTTTGGACACCTGGCTGACCATGCGCCGCAGGCTGGGCGCCATCGGCCAGGACATCGGACAGTTGGAGGTCGACGAACGTGGTGCCTGGCAGGTGGTGCTGGGCAGCGGAGCCCGGCTGGTGCTGGGCCGCGAAGAGGTGCACGAGCGTCTGGAACGTTATATCGCGGTCCATGCGCAGCTCAACGGCGACGATCGTCGGCCACGTGTGATCGACATGCGCTACACCAACGGCCTGGCCGTGCGCTGGGCCGGCGAACAGACGGGAGAAGACGAACATCATGGCTAAGCGGCCGGAAAAATCACTGGTCGTCGGA
>SL_3KL_010_SEDDRAFT_10004393_pt1 | contig 12748 bp, 11 predicted proteins | sample SodLakKL_010_SED_2_FD_10381 | JGI IMG/M metagenome (IMG submission 10381)
TGGGAGCTGTTGCCCGTTCCGCATTGTGTGCCGGAGTGCATGCCCTCGTTGTGCCTGAAAGGGGCGGTGCAATGGTAACGGCAGATGCNGTAAAAAGCTCTGCCGGTGCTCTCAACTCCATTACAGTATGCCGGGAGCCGAGCCTGGTTGAAACAGTCAGATACCTTAAGGAAAGCGGACTGAGGATTGTTGCGGCCGGCGAAAGGGCTTCCTCTTTATATTTTGAAGAATCCTACAATTGTCCTGTTGCACTTATCCTCGGTGCGGAGGAAAGCGGTATTTCGGGGGAACTTGCTGATATGGCCGATGCAGATGTGAGGATACCGGTAACGGGGCCGGTTGCTTCCCTTAATGTATCGGCTGCTGCATCAGTAATAATATTCGAGGTAATCAGGCAGAGAATGTGGCAGAAGTGAGCTTCATAAAATTACTCCCGGTAGTCATTCAATTCTGTCTTTAAATAATGGGAAGCGTTACCTGATATGAATTCATAAGGCTACTCCCTGTTGTCAGTCGATTTTGCCCCTTTAGAGCCTGAAGGAAATTCTGCCAACTCACCCAGCTTTCTGAAATCATCCCCTGTGGGATTCTGGAATACCCTCAGGCCGAATTCAGGCACCACGGAAATAATGTGGTCAAAGATATCCGCCTGTAACGATTCATAAACCGGCCATGCCTGCTCCTTGCTGAATACGAAAATCTCTATCGGCACTCCCCTTTCGGTTGGTTGCAGGTGCCTTACAAGGAATGTCATATCATTATGTATTTTCGGGTGTCTTCTCAGGTATTGGGTTACATACTGCCGGAATACCCCCAGGTTGGTCTGTCTCCGACCGTTAACCAGGACGGATTCATCAATCCCGTGCTTTTTATTATACTCATCCAGCTCCTTTTCCTTTTTCTCAATGTAGTCGTGCAGTATCTGTATTTTTTTGAATCTTTCAAGCATTTCAGGAGTGCAGAATTTGACGCTTTTCAGGTCGATGTAAACAGAGCGTTTGATCCTTCTTCCGCCTGACTCCTCCATGCCCCTCCAGTTTATGAATGATTCGGAAATAAGAGCATAGGCAGGGAAGGAGGATATGGTCTTGTCCCAGTTCCGCACCTTAACCGTGTTCACGGTGATATCTATAACAGGCCCGTCAGCATTCCTGCTGGCCATTTCTATCCAGTCGCCCACCTTCACGAGATTGTTGGCTGATGCCTGGATGCCTGCAACAAACCCGAGGATAGTATCCTTGAACACCAGCATCAGAACAGCACTCATGGCACCTAATCCGCCCAGGAATACCAGTGGGGATTTTCCGATTATTACAGAGAGGATCACAATGCCTCCCAGAAAATATATGAACACCTTCAGGATCTGAACATAAGCCTTGATATTCTTTTCCCGCGCCATCGGGAGGGTATTGTAAAAGTCATGCAGCACATTTATCAGTGCGTCAACTGCCAGCAGCAAAAGCAGCACCATAACTGCATATATTATTGCATGAATTGCAGGCACAATTTCCGGATAGCTTTCCAGTGCGAAAGGGATAGTGTAGTATATTATTAAGGCCGGGGCGAAATTGGCCAGCCTTTTAAGAATCTTCTTTTCAATAATAATGGCATTAAAGCTGCTTTTGCTTTTCCTGAGGAATCTTCTGACCTGGACGAGAAGTATTTTCTTTACCAGAAAATTGGCAATATAGGCTATCAGCAAAATAACTGCTATAACGACGGCAGTTTTAATCAGTTCGGCATAAACTTCGCTCATTCCGGCCGAGGAAAGCCACTCCTTGAGCCGGCTCACCAGTTGTACAGCTGTTGGGTTCATTTTTTAGGGGTGAATTGTTTCTGCGAAAATAAACCCAAAAGCCCTATATTCAAAATTATTAACAGAGTTACTGCCGCAATTTTAAAGATTTATTATTCTTTCTGGCAAAAACAGTTTCCGGCTGAACAGCATCCGGAAACTGTTAAACTTGAGTGACTGGAGCTATTCTGAAGCCTCCTTTTTGTGCTTTCTGTCAATTATGTAATAGATGATCAATGCAATACCGCCGAAAAGAAAGATCATTGAAAAATATGCCACTTCACTTTTCATGGAGGTGGCTTCTGCAAGAATATTGCCAATCAGCAGTCCTGCAGCTATACCTACCAGAAATATCCCCCATTTAAGTGAAGTATAAGTACCTGTTCCGTTGATTTTGAATATTGATGCGTCAACCCCTTTTTCTATGAGCATTTCCCTTTCGCGTGTCCTGTTCTTTATATAGGAAAGGGCTACAACTGCTGCAAAAATTACTGCAAGTATAAAAACCGGTAAAAATGCTGCCATAATTGAAAAATTTTAATTTTTTAATTGGTTAATTTTGTCTTTATGACGCATTTTTTTCAAATGGTTACAAAAAATGCAACCTAAATAAAAAAAACAGGCGCCATTGTAACCTGCAGTATTAACTTGCGTCATATATTTGTGAAATGGAAGAGAAGGACGATGAATATTATATAGAAGAAGTCCTGAACGGCAACTCCGGCGCATTCAGGTTCCTGGTTGATAAATACAAGGACCTGTCATATACGCTGGCATACCGTATGGCAGGGAACAGGGAGGATGCCGAGGAGATTTCACAGGATGCTTTTGTAAAGGTTTACCGTTCATTGAAAAGTTTCAGGGGAAAAGCAAAATTCTCCACATGGCTTTACCGTATTATTTATAATACTGCAATATCCAGGCTAAGGGTAAAAAAAAGGTATGTTTTAACCGAAGATGTTGCCGTTGCAAAAGGAAATGAAGCGGATATGAAGGACGGTGAAGCTTACAGCGAAAAGGAAGAGAGAATGCGTGCTTTGGAGTCCGCACTTGACACCCTGCCTCACGATGAAAAGTTCATCCTTCAGCTCTATTATTACCAGGAGACACCGGTCAGGGAGCTGGCAGCTGCAACGGGTTTGTCGGAGTCGAATGTAAAGGTGAAACTTTTCAGGGCAAGGAAAAAGCTCCGGGAATCTGTTCCACTTATAATGAAAAGAAATTGAGGCTAAAAGTGAATTGCCATGGAAAAATTTGATGAAAAAGATGATAAAATGCTTCGTGAACTCTTCAGTGAAACCGGCTACCGGAAGGCACCGGATGATTTCACCGGCAGGGTAATGGAACAGGTAAGTGAACTGCCTGCTGAAACTGCGGTATTCAGGATTTCATATGAATGGAAGCTTTTTCTCCTTGCAGCCGCTGCAGTGGGCCTGATTTTCCTGATCAATGCCGTTTTTCCGGAAGCAGAAGGATTTATGGAACCCATAGCAAACAGCGCCGCTTTAACTGCGGAGAGTTTTAAAAGGCTTTTATCTTATCTTCCCGGAAATGCAATACTGATATTTGCTGCGATACTGTTGCCCCTGTTTTTTGACTATTTGTACAGGTTCTTCCGAAAAAAACAGGTCAGTATTGTATAGGTCACTAAGTTAACACTATAGCCTTTTCTGTCCATTAATTTAACAGCCTTCTCTGTTTTTTTTTAAAAGATCTTCTTTGTCAATACAGGAAATTAATTTAGGTTTGGAAGGAATTACAATAAATCCTTTCCAAAAATTATCATTGTGAAGACTCTTTCGGATGCTGATATTTTATATGGAATTCGCCACAGGGACAATGATGTTTTGGAATATATCTATAAGAGATTTTTTCCGTCTGTTCACAAGATAGTAAAGGAGAGGGGAGGGGATGAGCACGATGCACGTGATCTTTTTCAGGATGCCGTTGTTATTTTATTTAAGAATATACGAAACGGAAAAATCCGTATAAAAGGCTCTTTTCCGGCATATTTCCTGGTAATGTGCAGGTTCCTCTGGTATGAAGCCAGGGATGCCGATCCATCGACCCGCGAGACCCTCCTTGACCAGCTCGGTGAGAGTCAATTGGAATCGCTGGCGGAAACACCTGCCGATACTGAGGAAAAGAGGTCAGCTATCAGGAATGATTTTGACCTGAGAAAGGAGAAGATTTACCAGAAGCACTACCGTTATCTGACAACTGACTGCAAAAAGGTGCTTACCATGTTTTACAGGAAACGTGGTTATGAGCATATTGCCCATAAAATGGGATACAGCAGTGCAGGATATGCAAGAAGAAAAAAGTATCTCTGCTGGAGGCATCTTTTAAAGAGAATAAAAGACGACAAAGAGTTCAAAAGGATGGTGAAAGAGAAGAGGGGTGAAGATTTATAGATACCTTCTTCTGCGCTTAAAATACCATAATACAATCATGCCTGCAAGAATAACAGNAACTGCACTGAAAGCTATTGCAGTCCGTGAATTTGAAACCGCTTCACGCGGGTTTCCGATACACACATACCCTCCCCAGAAATAGGGATGCGATCTGAGCATGTCGGAGTTTTCAATAAACTCCAGTCGTGCAAGCCTCAGGGCTTCATCAGTGCGCTTGCCTTTTCCAAGATGGCTGTAGAAGCTTTTCATTATGTCTGCACCGGATTTATCTTCTATCTCCCAGAATGTCATAACAATTGAGGGAACACCTGCATAAAGGAATCCGCGGGCAAGACTCATTATTCCTTCGCCTTTCAGGAGCTTGCCGAATCCGCTGTTGCAGGAGCTGATCACGGCCAGCCTGGCATTCAGTCTGAGGTTATATATTTCATGTGTATTCAGCATGTCATCTTCACCCGATTCCCCGTTCGTATCAGTAAAAACCAGCTTTGAGAACATGGGGTTCTCATCGTCAATTATAGTGTGCATTGCAAGGTGTATAAAACGGTAGTCCCCCGCCAGTTCTTTAAAGTTTGCCTCAGATGCATCTTCATCAAAGAGTGCTTTGCCTTTGAATATTCCGGCCGCTGTTTCGGCTTCTGCCCTTGCACCCGGAAGAGGGGTGAGACTTTCCCTCTGCCCCCGTAACGGGTTAGCAATGGTTTCCCGGGCAGCCATGTCGTAATAGGGAGCAAATGCTATAAGGTCTTTTTGCCTGCTGCTTCCGTGGGAAAGTGTTTCGGTCCATATTGTTGCCGAATATGCGTAACTTACCGGGTGTTCCTTAAGAAGGTAAGGCAGGCCTGCATAGTCAATGCTTTGTCCGTTATCGTTGCTGCTTATTAGTAACTCGAAGGGCAGGTAGGAAAGAACGCCGTCAGGTATAAAAATGAGGTTTTTCCCTTCGACTATTTTATGAACCGGTTTTACAAGCAAGTTATAAAGATCATTGGAAATTTCCGAAAAGAAAGAGAAATTGTCTTTTGCATCTGTGGAAACGGTGTTGAAGTTCATCAGCCGGAGAAAAGTGTTGACCTTTTCTTCCAGGTCAAATGTAACCGGTACTTCCTCCCAGTGAACCCCGTCTCTTTCTACAACAAAAATATGGAGTACCGAATCGTTAATGCTGTAAGACAGTAATGACTCCGAGGCTTCGAGACTGGTGCCGGTATTATTTAAGCAGGAAAGCCCTGTTTCATATTTCAGGCTGTAGTAATCGGAGTACTTCTCCTCCAGTTGTTCTGTCAGCCTTACCATTTCGCGGTTCAATTCGAAAACCCTTTCCTCCCAGTTAGATATTCTTTGCAGGTTCGGACTGCTTTTCAGTTTCTCTGTGTAAATAAGATCATTGTAGGCTGTGAGGCTCCTTTTGATATTCTCTTCCTCTTCCCTGAGCTCCCTTGGGACACCGCCAAATTCAAGAGCTTCAATATTACGCATTGATGCCAGCAGAACAGCTGCCTTGCTCCGCTCAGAGAAGTTAAACCCTTTTTCGATATATTTTCTCTCGCCTGTCTTCCTGTATACCTGGAAAGCAGCATCTATTGCCTGGGGATATATATCCCTTTCGCTTTCGGAAAGCTGCAGCCTGCTCTCCTCTGTCTGATACACCATTCTCATTTTTTCCAGAACCTGCAAAGCTTTGTCGTATGTTTCAATACCGACCCTCAAATAGCGGTTGTTATCCTCCAGCATTCCCAGCTCTTTAAGAACACTGGCTTTCATGTTAAGTGTTTCATAAAGGTATGTGTAAGAGAAAACACTTTCTATCTCGGGGTTATCTTCCCATGAAGATGATTCAAAAGAGGGGCTTATTGCTATAAGAGACTCCTGGTAGTAATCGAGTGCGGCAGGGTATTCGCCCCTCATCTCATGGACTCCCCCCATGTTCATAAGCACCCTTGACCTTCCCGGGTTTCTTTGCCCGAAATGGTGTTCGAATATTTCCAGTGCCTTTTCGTACATCTCCATTGCCCTTTCGTGATCCAAAGAGACATTTGCGTAAAGGAGTCCGAAGTTCAGGTAATTGTTCGCCAGGCCGGGATAAAGCTCACCCCTGTGCTCAACTGTGGATTCTATCGCCATTTTAAAATAGCGTGCGGATTCATCAACATTGCCAAGGTAGTAGTAGCTTACAGCCAGGTTGCCTGCCGGGGTCCTTATAGCCCGCGGGAGATGCTCCCTTCTTAAAGCAAGCGATCTTTCATAGTATTCTATTGCCTTATCCTGCTCACCTATATCGCTGTATAACAGACCAATATTATTGTACAGTGAAGCAAGCCAGTTCGGGTTTTCTTCATACTTTTCAAAAATTGCAAGCCCCCTGTAATAATGCTGAAGCGCTCTTGGAGTATCACGTTCCTCTCTGAAAATGTTTCCCTGGTTCTGATATACCACCCCCAGGTTTATGTGATCCCTGCCATAATTATCTCTCAGTATTACTTCTGCAGTGTCGTAATATCTTATGGCATCCTCATATCTCAGCAACACCCTGCTTACAACCCCGAGGTTTGAATACACCCCTGCAATTTCGGATGCATCAATTCCACTGCTTTTATGGTAATACCCCAGGGAACTTTTTAGCGACTCCATAGCTTTTTCATTCAAACCCTCATTATATTGATTAATACCTGTTCTGTAATAATGTCTTGCTGAATCGGCCGCGGTACCGTTGCCGGAAACGGAAGAGGAAATAAGGGTTGCCGCAACCAGTGTTGCTGTCAATACCGGATTTATTTTGAAATATTTGATTATTCCCTTAACCATTCGGTCTTCTGTTCTTAAAAGAGGAGACTTATGAAGGCAAACATAAAAAAATTATGTGATTAATAACCTGAATTTTACGATATTTATTCCTTTAAGTTTCAAATTATGCCGGCATAAAAGGTCAAACATGCAAAATTCGACCTAATTTAAAATTAAGTCGAATAAGAAAAGGAGAAAACCCTGCAGTGATATAAAAAATTTATTATTTAGAATAGATTTTATATATATCTGTAAATAAATATAATAAAAAATATATTATTTAGAATATATGAAAACCCGGGATGTTTTTTGTGTCACAATTTTTCACTTTTCCCACCTGTAAGTGAAGTCTCAAAACAAATTTACTGAGAAAACTACCTTAAAAAATTAAATAAAACCTAACCTGAAAATTTAAAGCCATGAAAACTACAGAAAACTTTTTCGGCCTTCTGGCAGGACTTACTGAAGAAAATGTACTTACACGCAATCAGCTTGGCACACTTAAAGGCGGAAACAAAGGTCTGCCAATCGGAGAAGATGAGGATATAATAATACCTCCTCCGGATGAAGAGGAAGAAGAGGAAGAGGAAGGTGAAGGAGACGATTAAAGCAAGCAGACAATAAGAGCTTGAAGACAGAGATTGGCGAATGAGAGACCCCGGGGATACTGAAAAGTGACCAGGCCTCCCCGGGCAGAGAAACGCCCTGAGAAGATCAGGGTTGCGGAACCGGAAGGTGAATGATGGTATGAAGGTGAATACTTGCGAATAAACAGACCGGTTTCCGTAAAGAGGCTGACCACCGGGAGAATGCAAAGGTTTAGTGCAGTTAATGCAGATAACTTTATGCACGGGGCTTTGCGGAAAAAGCAGCTTTTTTTAAATGTATGCTGCTGCAAACTTGATGATGATGATAAAAATATATATAGCCTTGAGGCGCACATTAAAGGGTGTATCCGTTTGCAATCCGGGTGTTACCGGACTGCGCAGGGCTATGGTCAGTTTAATAAACTAAAATTTATCGCCATGAAAAAGATAGAATATTTTTTGCAGTTTGAAGACCGGCTGTTGAACAGGCCGGACCTTCGCAAGATCCGTGGCGGCAACGATACCGTTACGGATACCGCAGATGAAAAGAAAGGGAGTGAGGAGGAGAAAAAAAAAGAAGAAGAGGAGAAGAAAGAAGAAGAGGAGAGAAAATGGATTTACAACAGGCCCAGCCAGCTTTTGTGGCCCGACTGACAGCCGGCAGTTATACTGTTGACAATTTTTTATAAAAATGCATTTCATTTCGAAACATTCCGGGTGAATTTGCATAAAAAAGCAAACAGGTTGAAAAAGTTTTCAGGTATATTTTACAGATGACAAACACACATTAAAACAATAGTAAAATGAAAAAAGAACTCAATTATCAGGCATTTATTGATAAATTCCTGAATGGCGAATTGGAAGGAGAAGAACTTCAGTGGTTCAGGGGAGAGATGGAGGTGAATCCGCGCCTTTCCGAGGAGGTCAGGCTCCAGCAGGAGGTCAGCGAAGCCATTATTGACGAGGATGTCATGGCTCTGCGTGACCAGATGAACCGCCTGTTTGACGGTGACCGCCAGACACTGAAGAAGAAACCGGAAACTGTTTATGGATCCGGTATGGTAAAACTTGCAGCAGCATCGCTGGTCGCAGTCCTTATAGCAATTGGATCTGCCGTCTATTTCTACAGCGGCGAACCGGAAACAGGAGACCTGTTTTCAATGCATTATGAGACATATGACGGAGTTATGAACGTACGATCCGGTAACGCCGACCTGGACGCACTGATGGTCAACGCCATGCTCAAATACGAAAACAGGGAATTTGAATCCGCCCTGGCATTGTTTGAAAAAGTCCGGGAGACAGATCCGGATAATGTTGCTTCAATGTTTTATGGGGGCATAGCGTATATGGAGACCGGAGAGTTTGAAAAAGCACTTCAGTCACTTGAAGAGGTGATTGAACACGGCAACAACCTCTTTGTTGAAAATGCGGAATGGTATAAAGGCCTTTGCTATATGAGGCTTGAAAAGACCGAAGAAGCAAAAGAACATTTCATCCGGATAAGGGATGAAGAGGGTTATTACAGCAGTCAGGCAGCATCTGTTCTGGATGAATTGTAATAACTTCAATATGAACGGCCTGTATAAAAGGTCTGTTAAATAAGCAAAGTATGCTTTATTTCAATGAAAATAAAAAGATGTTTTCTGCCATTAAGGAGCTGAAGGAGGAACTTGAAAGAAAGAACAGGCAGTTTGACTCTGTCAGGTCTGTGTTTCTGTCAAATGTCTCTCATGAGCTTAGAACTCCTATGAATGCCATTGTAGGTTTCGCTAATCTGCTGGCAGATGATGATCTCGGAACAGACGAGAAAAAGGAGTTTATACGCCATATAAATGATAACAGTGACTTGCTCATGAGACTTATCGACAATATGGTTGACCTGACCATGCTTCAGTCGGGAAATGTGAAACTCAAAAGCGACAAGCTCTGCCTTAATTCCATGATCACAGACCTTTACATTGAGTACAAAAACTCGGAACAGGTCAAATCAAAAAAGCTTCAACTTATTCCATGCAGGGGTGATGAAGAACTTTCGGCAGTGATAACCGACACTAACCGGCTGCAATCGATAATGCGCAATTTGATTGACAGCGCACTGAGAAATACACCCGGAGGATTTGTGAAATTCGGATTCGGCAGGCGTGGAAATAATATGCAGTTCTTTGTCAGCTATTCAGGCAAAATGTTTGAGCTTGAAAACGAGATGAAAGGCGATCTCAACGGAGGGGATTATGTTTGCCGGGAAGGAAATTGCGGACTTCCGCTTGTAATTGCAAGAAGCATCATTGAAATAATGAACGGGGAATTATGGACTGAATCCGATACACACTGTTCAGCACTCAATTTTACCCTGCCCCTGAAAATAAACAAGGGTTTAATGGAAAGATTTTACAAACTGGGTGTATCTGCCCGGAAAAATATAGCACTGTAATAGGAGTTCTTTTTTCAAACTATTGTTAAAAAAGGTTGCCTGCGCACGCCATTTCCATGAGTTGTCATCCGTCAGTAAATAACTCGCCCGAGTTTTTAATAGTGTGCAAGGCGGCCTTTTTTTATTTCGCACTATCCGGATTGTCTTCGTTAAATTCAATTTTTCATTATGATAATTAAGCAGATTAGAATATCTGTGTGATATTTATATTCAATTTTTGGATTTTTACAAAATACCTGAGTATATTTAGCAGGTCAATAATTTTAAGCATTATATCCCTATAAATGACCTTTCCGCATTACAGACAACCAGATGCCATGGATTGCGGTCCTACCTGCCTCAGAATGGTGGCTGCGTTTTACGGCAAACGTTATTCATTGTCAAATTTACGTGACAGGAGCTATATTACAAGAGAAGGAGTGAGCTTGCTTGGCATTAGTCAGGCAGCCGAAAGTATAGGCTTCCGGACACTTGGAGTGAAGCTCACTTTTGATCAGCTGGCAGGGGAGGCACGCCTTCCCGCAATTGTGCACTGGAACCAAAACCACTTTGTGGTTTTGTACAAAATAACCGGGAAAAAAGGAAAAGAAAAGCTTCATGTTGCCGACCCGGCAGGCGGTTTGGCCCGTTTCAGCAGGGAGGAGTTCCTCAGATGCTGGGCTTCAACTTCCGAAGGAGGTGAAGAGAAAGGAGTGGCATTGCTGCTTGAGCCGACACCCGATTTTTATGCTGCTGAGGATGACAGGAAAAACAAGGCCAGTTTCGGGTTCCTTTTTTCCTATCTCACACCATACCGCAGGCTTATAATTCAACTTTTTTTGGGATTGCTGCTGGGCAGCATGCTGCAGCTTATTTTTCCCTTTCTCACCCAAAGTATAGTTGATTATGGTATAGGTAACCAGAACATCAGTTTCATATACCTGGTACTAATTGCCCAGCTGGTGCTGACACTAAGCAGGGCATCAGTTGATTTTATAAGGAACTGGATACTGCTTCACATTGGGGTCAGGATAAACATCTCTCTTATTTCAGATTTCCTTATAAAGCTGATGAGGCTGCCGATGAGGTTTTTCGACACAAAGCTTACAGGCGACCTTTTGCAGCGTATTGGTGATCACCGCAGAATTGAAACTTTTCTTACCGGAACAACTCTCAGGATCCTTTTCTCACTGGTCAACCTTGTGATTTTCGGGCTTGTGCTTTTATACTACAATCGCCTTATTTTCGTGATTTTTATTGCGGGAAGCATTCTTTATGCAGGGTGGGTCTGGATATTTTTAAAAAAAAGGGCTGAACTGGATTACAAAAGGTTCGCCCAGCAATCGGCGCACCAGGGGAACCTCATCCAGCTGATACAGGGTATGCAGGAGATAAAGCTGCAGGGGTGTGAACAGCAGAAACGGTGGGAGTGGGAGCAGATACGCGCAAGGCTTTTCAGGATTGGGGTGAAAGGACTGGCTCTCAGACAGTATCAGCAATCAGGCGCACTTGTCCTGAATGAGGTTAAAAATATAGTAATAACGGTTATAGCTGCAACTGCTGTTGTGGAAGGGACAATGACCCTTGGTATGATGCTGGCGGTACAGTATATCATCGGACAGCTTAACAGTCCGATTGAACAGATAATCAGTTTTTTCAATACAACCCAGGATGCAAAAATAAGCCTGGAACGCCTTGGCGAAATACACAACCGCCCCGATGAAGAAGATGGTAAAGAGGCAAAGGTGCATGAGATTCCTGAAGGATCATCACTGGAAGGAGAGACGCTTTCTTTCAGGTATGAAGGGCCTGAATCAGAGATGGTAATAAAAAATATCTCTTTTAAAATACCGGGAGGGAAAAAGACAGCAATAGTAGGAACGTCCGGAAGCGGCAAAACAACACTGATAAGGCTGTTGCTGGGGTTTTATCCTCCGGTTCAGGGAGAGATAAAACTTGGTAACAGCAGGATGGATGTTTACAGTATCCGTATGTGGCGGAAAAATTGCGGAGTGGTTATGCAGGACGGATATATTTTTTCGGATACTATCGCCAGCAACATAGCTCCGGGTGAAGAAAGAATCGACAAGGTAAGACTTCTCAATGCAGCCAGAACAGCCAATATATCAGATTTTATTGAAGAGCTTCCCCTGGGATACAATACTAAGATCGGAAGTGACGGGCACGGACTGAGTGAAGGGCAGAAACAAAGGCTTCTTATTGCCAGGGCTGTATACAAGGATCCTGCCTATATATTCTTTGATGAGGCTACAAATGCCCTTGATTCCAATAATGAGAAGATAATAATGGAAAACCTCAACGAGTTTTTCATGGGCAAAACAGTAGTTGTGGTTGCACACAGGCTCAGCACAGTAAAAGATGCCGACCTGATCATTGTTCTGGAAAGGGGAGAGATAGCGGAAACAGGCACACATGAAGAACTGACCCGAAAGCGTGGCGCCTACTACACGCTTGTGAAAAATCAGCTTGAGCTTTAGAATGATATTTATGAAACTAAACTGAGATTTTCTGATGGAAACGTTACCCGGCGATGAGAAATTAAAGCAGGAAGCGGAAAAGATATCAATCCGCTCTGAGGAGGTGCAGGATATTATGGGTACTCCGCCCGGCTGGCTTGTCAGATGGGGAATAGGGGTGATGTTTGCGGTTGTGGTCATAATTCTGCTGGGAAGCGGGGTTTTCAAGTATCCTGATATTGTAACCGCACCGGTCATTATTACCACGGAGAATCCTC
>SL_3KL_010_SEDDRAFT_10004394_pt1 | contig 12746 bp, 7 predicted proteins | sample SodLakKL_010_SED_2_FD_10381 | JGI IMG/M metagenome (IMG submission 10381)
GTCGGGAAGTGGCATCCTCGGGGCCGCCAGGGAGAGCTGGGCGTTGTCCAGCGTCTCAACCCCTTCTCAGGTCCTTCTCGTTGTCCAGCGCCTCAACTCCTTCTCAGGTCCTTCTCCTTGTCCAGGAGGTTGGGCTCATCAGGCGTGGCTTCCAGTTCCCTGGCGATCTCCTCTTCGATGGAAGTGTCGGGGGAGAGTTCCAGCTCCTCCACGGGAGGACGGGGTTCTTCCGGGATCCGGACGGCATCTCCGGGGGAGGAGCGCACGTCCGGAGGAGGTCGGTCCTGAGGGGATCGACTCTGAGGAGATGGGATGCCACGAGGAGGTCCGGAGGCTGGGCCCCATGGTTGGAGGGTGTCCGAGGAGGATGGGCTGGCCGTGTCCGAGGGCGGTTCCCCCGGGCTGTCCGCCAGGATCCGGACGCCGAACTCGGGCGGCGGTGTATCGATCCCGGCATCTTCGAACGCCTCCTTGAGGAGCCGAGTGGCCTCGGATCGGGCCTTCCCGAAGTCCGTCTCCTTCTGGTTGACCCAGGCCGAGAACCGAAGCTCCACCGACGAGTCCCCCAGTTCCTGGACCCGGGCCGATGGTGTGGGCGTCTCCAGAACTCCGGGGAAGGCCATCAGGAGTTCCCGGCCCAGCGTGAGCGCCGAGGTCAGGTCCACCCAGGGGGCCACCCCCACTCGGATGGTGAGGCGTCGACGAGGGTTCCGGGTGAAGTTGGTCATGACGCTCTTGAAAACGGTGCTGTTGGGGATCCGGACGTGGTTTCCCTCCAGCGTCATGAGGATCGTCTCCCGGCCGGTGAGCCGTACCACCCGTCCCTCGTGGCCGCTCACCTCGACCAGGTCCTGGGGAGCGAAGGGTTGGCGGAGGCTGAGGAGGACCCCGGCAAGGTAGTTCTCCACGATGTCACGGAACGCGAACCCCACGGCCAGCCCGGTGAGCCCTGCCGTCCCCAGGACGGCGCCCACCAGGGCCGAGGCGCCCATGAACTCCAGGGCCAGGAGGGTTCCCGTGAGGAGAACCACGATCCGCACCAGGTGCCGGACCAGGTTGTTGGCGAAGGCGTTGGTCGTCAGGCGGTCGTACGGAAAGGAGGGGCGTCCAATCCATATCGTCAGGACGATGGTGATGCCCAGGAGGAGGAGCCCCACACCCAGGATCGGGAGGAAGTGAAGAAAGGCCAATCCCTTCTCCTGGAACCGGACGAAGCCCGGCGCCAGGGATTCGGCCACCTCCCCGCTCTGGGCCAGGAGAAGGAGGAGGGTCGGGGTGGTGGGCAGGGTCGGCATCATCCCTCCATTTGTAAGTACTTCACCGCCGGTTGGCCAGCCGCTGCATCGCCGATTGGCCAGCCACCGCGTGGTGGGCGCCCTACCCGCCTGGCCGTCGTCGGACCACCCCCTTGGCCGTCGTGGCCGGCCATCTCCCTACGGCCTTCAGGGAGGTTGTCCATCGAAGGCAGTCTGGCGAAAATAGCCTCTCGCCCGGGCTCACGGGGCGTCCTTCCGGGTCCCTGCCGGCGACGCCATGCCTCGTCAACCTCCACTCCTCATGGAGGCGGGTGCCTCCTCAGCTCAGCCATGGTCTGCATGCACCCCATGAATCAGCACTCCTCCCGGATCCGGCCCTCCACCCCCGGGTCCGCCGGCTCCAATGTCCGAGTCATTCTCCTCGTTGCCGCGGCCTGCCTCCTCGCTGCCCTACTGGCCGGCTGCGACACCCAGCGTTCCCCAGACGATCCGGTTCCACCGCCGGCGGCCCCACAGATCGAGCCCATCTCCGCACCCTGGACCGATGAGGCCCTGAAGGAGGTGGTGGAGTTGCAGGTGGAACGAGATGGGGAGGGATTGCAGACTCTCCTGGAGTCCGAGGACTCACGGATCCGGGCCCGTGCTGCCCTGGCTCTGGCTTCGGTCCAGGATCCGGATGCCTTCGAGGGCCTCACGGTCCTTCTGGCCGACCCTGAGCCGTCCGTCCGCCTGGAAGCCGCTTTCGCCCTGGGTCAGATCTCCCTGCCCGATGGAGGATCAGCTCTCCTGGCAGCCCTGGACGAGGAGGACGACCCAGCCGTTCGGCTGCGGCTTCTGGAAGCCATTGGAAAGCGGGTGGCCCGAGGGGTGGGAGACAGGGTCATGGCCTTCGAGCCCCGAGACTCGACGGAGGATGCCCATCACCGGATGGCGTTGGCCCGCATGGCGCTGGGGGGCGTGATTCCCGAGGGAGCCGTACCCCACCTGGTGGAGGGCCTCAGCCACTCGGACCCGGCCATCCGGAAGGCATCGGCCTACCTCTTCGGCCGGAGCATCACGCCGGAGGGTTGGTCCCACGAGCGGGACCGGCTCCGGGAGGCGCTGGATTCCCTGGGCCGGGATGATCCGGCAGCCATCCAGCTGGTCCGGGGGATTGGGCAGCTCCGGGACTGGGCTGACCGGGATCGGCTCCTGGACTGGCTCAGGGAAGGGCGAGACTGGCGGATCCGGGTGGCGGCGGCCCAGGCCCTGGGGATCCGTCCGCTCCTGGATGCTGAGGGGGTGGGAGATGCACTGGCCACCGCCATGGAAACCGATCCATCGGGCCATGTGGCGGTAGCGGCCGCCACCTCCCTCACCGGCGGAGCCGATCTTTCGCCTGCCCTCCTGGACCGAGCTCGGAGCTGGGTCCGGGAGGGTCCGGCGGATCGCTGGTCGGCCCAGGCCCCGGTGGTTGAGTATCTGGCAGCCATACGGGAGGTGGAACCGGTCATGGCGTGGGCCCGACGGGTCGGGGACACCTACCCGTCTGCCGCCATGGTGGCACTGGATCTGGTAGCCCTGGACGGAGACGAGTCGGTGACCCGCTTCATGGAGGAGCTGGCGGATCACCGGGATGGCCAGGTCCGAGGGATGGCCCTTCGGATGCTGGGGAATCGGTGGCGCAGCGCTACCGTGAACGAGGAGGAGATGGCTCGGATCGGGAGGCTTCTGGCTGAACGGCTGGCTCAGGGGACGCCTGCCGAGGCGGTGGGGGCCGCCCAGGCCCTCCGGAGCCGGGTGTATCAGGGGGTCGTCCCGGACCAGGTCCTCCTGGAGGCAGCTCACGGCCGGCTGGACCNNCGGGACTCGGATCCCGCCCCGGTGGTGGTGGAGGTGTTGGAGCTTCTGGAGGTGCTGACGGATCAACCGGCGCCGGAGACCGAGCTCCCGGAGCTGGAGCGACAGGTGGACTGGGCGGCGTTGGAGGCGTTGGGTCCCGCACCTCGCCTCCGGTTGGAAACCGAGGTCGGGGAAGCCGTATTCCGTCTCTTGCCCAGCCAGGCCCCTCTGACGGTCCAGACCCTGGCGGAGCTGGGAGCCACCGGAGCGTACCGGGACGTCCCCTTCCACCGGGTGGTCCCGGGCTTTGTGGCCCAGGGAGGGGACTTCATCCTGGGCGACGGCACCGGAACCCCCGGCTTCACCATCCGGAGCGAGTTCACCCGGTTGCCCTTCCAACGGGGCGTGCTGGGCATGGCCTCGTCGGGGAAGGATACGGAGGACGCCCAGTTCTTCGTGACACATGGGCAGGCCCCCCACCTGGACGGGAACTATACCAGCTTCGGGTGGCTCGAGTCGGGGGCTGACGTGGTAGATGGGATCCTGGCAGGGCATCGGATCCTGGAGCTGGAGGTGCTCCCCGGAAGCGGAGGATGAGCTGTTGACGGACCGCTTCCCACGTGGGCTTCGGTACATGGCGGCAGGGGCCTTCTTCTTCGCCGCCATGAGCGCCCTGGTGAAGCTGGCCGGTGTGGGGCTTCCCACCATGGAGGTGGTCCTGGCCCGCTCCGTGGTGGTCCTGACCATCTCCTGGATCTCCCTGCGGCAAGCCGGCGTGTCCCCCCGAGGGGATCGACAGGGACTCCTCCTTCTGCGGGGGATTCTGGGTTTCGTGGCCCTCAGCTCCTTCTATTTCGCCGTCATCCATCTCCCCCTGGCAGACGCCACCGTCATTCAGTACACGAACCCGGTTTTCACCGCCGTGCTGGCGGCACTGGTCATCGGGGAGGGACTCCGAAAAAGGGAGTTGACCCTGGCCCTCCTCTCGCTGGTAGGGGTCGTCGTCATGGTCCGGCCCGCCCTCCTCTTTGGCGGCGTCTCCGCCCTCCCGGCCATACCGGCGGCCGTTGCCCTGGTGGGAGCCCTCTTCAGTGCTGCTGCGTATGTGACCGTTCGGTTCCTTGGTCGGAGTGGTGCCGGAGGCGTGGGGCAAGGGGAGCATCCCCTGGTCATCGTCTTCTGGTTCGCCCTGATCAGTACCGTGGGGTCGCTTCCTTTTGCCGTTCCCGTCTTCGTCATGCCCTCGGGATGGGAGTGGCTCGTCCTCCTGGGAGTCGGCGTCAGCACCCACCTGGGGCAACTCTTCCTCACCATGGGGCTCAGGGATGAACGGGCCGGGCGGGCTATGGCGGTGGCCTACCTCCAGATCGTTTTTGCTGCCCTCTGGGGGCTGGTGTTCTTCGCCGAGATCCCGGATCTGTGGACGGCGGCAGGTGCCGGGATCATCGTCGTGGCCACCTGGCTCGTAGGTCAGGGCGGCCGCCGACCGAACTGATCCGTTCGGCCCATTGGTTAACGACGTTATCAGGACAAGACTCTCTGTCTATTGACCATCGAGTCATCGCAGTGTACAGTGTTAACCTATGAACGAGCCACGTGATCGGATCCTGAACTGCGCCTGCGAGCTGTACCTGAAGGACGGCTTCGAAGGCTTCTCCATGCGGAAGTTGGCCCGAGAGGTGGGCGTCACGGCCCCGGCCCTCTACCGCCACTACGAGAACCGGGAGGAGCTCCTCCTGGAGGTAGTGGGGGAAGCCCACAAGATTCTGGCCCAGTACCTCTACCGGTCCCTGACTGAGCCGACTCCCCAGGAGCGCTTTGGTCGGGCCGGTGAGGCGTACCTGGAGTTCGCCCTGGACCATCCCCGGTATTTCCAGATGATCCACTCGTTCGCCGAGTTCATGGGCCTGGAGGAGGTTCCTGAGGCGGTGGAGGACGGGGCCTGCGCTATCCAGCGCTTCTGGGATGACCGGGTCCGGGAATGCATGGACGCCGGGGTCCTCCGAGTTGATGCGCCGGAGCAGATCGGGTTGGCCCTGTGGGCTCAGGGCTATGGACTCATCTCGCTGTACCTCCGGGGTCTCCTTCAGCTCTCAGAAGAGGAGTTCAGGCAGGCTTACAGTGCATCTTTTGCCCGGATTCTCCGGGGGATGGCCACCGGAGCATATTCCCAGGAGTTGGACGCCTATCTGGCTGCCTCGGTGGGGGAATCGTGAAACTTGGATGGCCGGCTTCCGTAGGACGTGATGAAAGCGGTGCCATTCCGGCTCCGGACGGGCACCTGGGTCGCCACGTCTGCCGCCAGAACGCTGACCTCGGTCACGACGACAGCGTCCACGACAGCCCAGCCGACCGCCTGCATCACATCCACCGATCCCGTGTCCGTCCCACCATGCAACCCGGGCTTCCATTCGTGCCCTTCCTTCAGCCACCTGGTTCTGCACGCGCCGAGATCCGGCTCCCAGCGGGTTTCCGATGGGGTGCCCTGCTCCCCCTCCTCGTGCTCCCCCTCTCACTTCTGGCCCCCCTGGCCGGGGGGATCCCTGGCCTCGACTCCGGTGGATTGACGGCCCAGGAGCGCCCTGCCACGGTGGAACAGCTCCTTGGGTTGGAAGGGGTGGAGCGACACGTCCTGAGCCTGGAGGAGGCCATCCTCACCGCCCTGGACCAGAACCGGGAGATCCGGGAGGGGCGACTGGCCGTGGACGAGGCCGAGGGACAGGTGCAGGAGGCCTGGGGGAGCGTGTATCCCCGGGTGGACCTGACCGGCTCCCTCACCCGGAACATCTCGCCGCCGGTGAGCTTCCTGCCTGAGATCTTCTTCGATCCCGACGGGGACCCAGGGCGCCTCATTCCGGTGGCCTTCGGACTGGACAACCAGTGGAGCTCGACCATTTCGGTGGAGCAACCCCTCTTTGAGGCCCAGGCCTTCATCGGGGTTGGGGCGGCTGGACGGTTTCGCGCGCTCCAGGACGAACAGCTCCGGGGTCGGGTCCACGAGGTGGTGACCCAGGTCAGGGGGAGCTATTACGAGCTCCTTCTGGCCGAAGAACAGGCCCAGCTCCTTCAGCGCTCATTGGACCGAGTGGTCCAGACGCTGGAGGAAACCCGGGCCTTGAATCGGGCCGGTCTGGCATCAGACTACGAGGTTCTCCGGCTGGAGGTGGAGTTGGCCAACCTGGAGCCCCAGCTTCGACGAGCTGCCAACGTAGCGCTCCGTATCGAACGGGAGCTGGTCACCGAGCTGGATCTGCCGGAAGGGACACGGCTCCAGGTCCAGGGAGAGCTGGCCCGGATGCAGTTGGATGACCCGGGCCAGAACACGACGGAGAACCGTCGACTCCTGGAGTTGACAGGGGTCACCCCTCCTCCGCCCGGAGATGAAGAAGGGCTGGCGGCCCTCCTGGCTCGGGCCCGGGTGGCCAGCTCCACCCTGCAGCAGGCCGGTTTGAACGAAGAGCTCCGACAGACCGAGCTCCGGCTGGAGCAGGCCGATTTCCTTCCCTCCCTTTCCTTGTTCGGAAACTACCAGGTCCAGGCCCAGCAGGACGGTGGACTGGATTTCTTCGGCACCTCGGGCCAGCGGGGGTACGGTCGGTGGGTTCGGGATCCAGCTCAGCATTCCTGTTTTCACGGGCAGGCAGCGGACCGCTCGGGTGGATCAGCGTCGCTCAGCTCTTCGGACCGCCCAGCTCCAGACCGAGGTGGCCACGGACCGGCTCCGGGACGACCTGAAAGCCCTCCTGGAAGAGATCGATGAACTCCGGTTCAGAGCTCGCGCCCAGGGACTGGCCGTCCAGCAGGCCACCCGGGGTTTCGAGATCGCCTCGGCCGAGTTCCGGGAGGGGATGGTGAGCCAGCTGGAGCTGACGGATGCCGAGGTGGCTCTCCGGGAGAGCGAATTCAACTATGCCGAGGCCGTCTACGAATATCTGGAGACCCGGGCCCGGCTGGATGAGCTGGTGGGGGACGTCCCCATTCCTGGTGGCTGGTGAGATGTGCCCTCTCACCCTCAGGAAGAATACAACTCGGGCGGCACAGATCCCGGACAGGAAACCGCTCGGGCAGAAACAGAACCGCTCGGGCAGAAAGAGAACAGTTCGGGCGGGAAACAACAGCTCGGGCGGGAAACAACAGCTCGGGAAGGAAATGAAGATGAGACCCATGACCCTACGGAATCCCATGTCTGAGGCCCGTTCCCATTCCCGGGCTCCCTTTGTGGCTTTGGCCGGGCTTCTCTCCCTGCTGGTCCTGACCGGCTGCGGGGACGACGCACAGGCCGGTGAGGAGGGCCGCACCGCCTCGGGAGCCGAGAGTGGTGAAGGGGTCTCGACCCGGGTCATCAATGTGGAGACCCTTGAGCTTACCCGAGGTCCCTTTACCGAAACCGTCCGGATCGCCGGAACGGTCCAGGCCAACCGGGATGTGGTCGTCTCTGCCGAGGAATCGGGAGTGATCCGGCAGCTCCTGGTGGAGAAGGGGGCCGTGGTCCAGGCAGGCCAGCCCCTGGCCCGCATCGATGACGCCCTCCTGGCCTCCCAGGTCCGGGAAGCGGAGGCCCGAGCCCAGCTGGCCCGGGAAACGTGGGACCGGCGGAAGCGTCTCTACGAAGAGGACGGGGTGGGCAACGAGCTCGCCTACCTGGAGGCCCGTTATTCGGCAGAACAGACCGAGGCCGCGGTGGAGACGCTCCAGGAGCGGCTGGATCGGACCGTGATCCGGGCCCCCATTTCCGGGATCCTGGAGGACCGGGAAGTAGAGGTGGGGACCATGGTCTCGGCCGGGACGCCGGTCTTTCGGGTGGTGGAGGTGGACCCGGTGAAGGTCACCGGAGGGGTTCCGGAGCGCTTTGCCGCCGAGATCCGCCGGGGCACACCGGCCCGGGTCACCTTCGATGCCCTGAGGGACGAGGAATTCCACGGGGAGGTGGCCTATGTCGGTTCCACCGTGAACCCTCGGAACCGGACGTTCCCCATGGAGCTCACCGTCCCCAACCGGGGGCAGGTCGTGAAGCCTGAGATGGTGGCCAACGTCTCGCTGACCCGTCGGGAGCTGGAGGACGTGGTGGTGATTCCCCAGGACGCCGTGGTCCGGGTGGAAGAGGGATACGTGGCCTTCGTGGTCGTGGAGCAGGACGGACAGACCGTGGCCCAGCGCCGACCTCTGACGATCCTGGCTACTCAGCGGAACCAGGTCGTGGTGGAGGAGGGACTGGAAGCCGGAGACCGCCTCATCGTGGTGGGCCAGCAGCAGGTGGCCCAGGGGGATCGGGTCCAGGTGGTTCGGAGCCGGGAGATGACCCATGACTGATGGGACCCCTCCGAACGGCACGCCCTCCGACGGCCCGCCCTCCGACGGCCTGCCCCCGGACCGGACGCCCCCTGACGGGACGCCATCGGATGGGACACCCCCTGACGGGACGCCCCCCGACACCGACGGCTATCGTCCCTCTGTCCCCGTCCTGGACGAAGGGCGAAGGGAGATCCCCGAGGATGACCCGTCCTTCCTGGCCCGGTTCAAGGAGTTCGGACTTACCTCCTTCGCCGTGGCCCACCGGACCAGTGTGGTCATGCTCTTCGTCATCGTCTCCATCGCCGGGTTCCTGGCGTACCTGAACATCCCCAAGGAGAGCTCCCCCCAGATCGCCATCCCCCTCCTGGTGGTGAACACCATGTATCCGGGGGTGTCGCCGGCGGACATGGAGACCCTGGTCACCCGGCCCCTGGAGGATGAGCTCAACACCATCTCCGATGTCCGGGAGATGACCTCCACCTCCACCGAGGGCTATTCCTCCATCACCGTGGAGTTTGCCACCTCGGTGGACATGGACGAGGCGCTGCAGCGGGTCCGGGAGAAGGTGGACCTGGCCCGGCCCGACCTGCCCTCCGATGCCGAGGAGCCCAGCATCATCGAGATCGACATCTCGGAGATGCCCATCATGCAGGTGAACCTGGCCGGGGAGTACGGCCTGGTTCGGCTGAAGGAAATCGGGGAGGAGCTGCAGGAGGGACTGGAGCAGATCCCGCAGGTCCTCCGGGTGGATCTGCAGGGAGGTCTGGAGCGGGAGGTGAAGGTGGATGTGGAACTCCCCCGGCTCAAGTACTACGGACTGGCCCTCACCGACGTGGTGGACGCCATCCGGAACGAGAATGTGAACATCCCCGGGGGGTCCATCGAGGTGGGACCGGTGAACTACCTGGTCCGGGTGGACGGCGAGTTCGTGGACCCCTCCGTCATCGAAGAGCTGGTGGTGGGGACCTTCGATGGGCGAGCCGTCTATGTCCGGGACCTGGCCGAGGTGGACTTCGGCTTTGCCGAACGGACCTCGTACGCCCGGATGAACGGCGCGCCCGTGGTCACCCTGAGCGTGGTGAAGCGGGCCGGCGAGAACATCATCGAGACGGCTGAGGCGGTGAAGGCCGTCATCGCCTCCATGGAGGACCGCTTTCCTCCCACCACCGCTGTCTCCATCACCTCGGACCAGTCCCGGGACATCGACCAGATGGTGAGCTCCCTGGAGAACAACATCATCTCCGGGCTCATCCTCATCGTGGCCGTCCTCCTCTTCTTTCTGGGGGTCCGGACCTCGGTCTTCGTGGCCATCGCCATCCCCACCTCCATGCTCCTCAGCTTCGTGGTCATGGCGGCGCTGGGGATCACCATGAACATGGTGGTCCTCTTCGCCCTCATCCTGGCTCTGGGGATGCTGGTGGACAATGCCATCGTCATCGTCGAGAACATCTACCGGTACATGGAAGAGGGCTGGAGCTCGGGGATGGCGGCTCGGAAGGCCACCGGCGAGGTGGCCCTCCCCGTTGTCGCCGCCACGGCCACCACCCTGGGGGCCTTCCTTCCCCTCATGTTCTGGCCCGACGTGGTAGGGGAGTTCATGAAGTATCTTCCCCTGACCCTCATCATCACCCTCTCCAGCTCCCTCTTCGTGGCGCTGATCATCATCCCCACCCTCTGCGCCATCTTCATGAAGGTGGAGGGCACGCCCAGTCGCCCCATGACCCGGACGGCCCGGTGGACGCTCGTGGGGCTGGCCGGCGCCCTCTTCATCGGGATCGCCCTGGTCAACGTCCTGACGGCCATCCTCCTGACCGCCACGGTCCTGGGCGTCTACGCGCTGCACCGCTTCGTCCTGGATCGGGTGGGGAAGTGGTTCCAGGCCCGGGGGCTCCCCAGGATCCTACGGTCCTACGAGTCCAGCCTCCGGTGGGCCCTGGATCACCGCTTCTCGGTCCTGGGGCTCTGCGCCGTGGCCTTCGTGGGGACCTTCGCCCTCTTCATTCCCCTGAACCACGGGGTGGAGTTCTTCCCCGAAGGCATCCCGCCCACCCAGATCATGGTGGACCTGGAGGCCCCGGTGGGGACCCGGGCCCAGATCACCGATGGCTTCGCCCAGCGGCTGGAAGCCCAGTTGCCGGAGATCCCTGGCTACGACGACGTGGAGTCGGTGGTGACCACCGTAGGCGGTGGGGGAGGGAACATGTTCACCGGGGGATCCAGCGCCGAGAACGAGGCCCGGATCACCCTGGCCATGTTCGACTACCAGGACCGGAAGCAGGACAGTTTCGAGACGCTGGCCCGGGTCCAGGAAGATCTGGGGCGAGACCTGGCCGGCGCCGACATCCGGGCCGACGCTCCGGGGATGGGGCCCCCGGGAGGAGCGCCGGTGAACATCGAGATCTCCGGTGAAGACGCCACCGTGCTGAAGGGGCTCTCGGACCAGGTCCTGGCCATCCTCCGGAACGCCTCCGTCTTTGATCGCCTCGTGGGGCTGGAGAGCGATCTGGACGAAGCCCGGCCCGAACTGGCCGTCCATGTGGACCGGGAACGGGCCTCCCTCTTCGGGCTCTCCACCGCCGAGGTGGGGAACGCCATCCGGGGCGCCATCCAGGGGGTGGAAGCGGCCAAGTACCGGACCGGAAACGATGAGTTCGATATCATGGTCCGGCTGGCGCCCGGGTACCGGGATCAACTCTCGGCCCTGGAGGACCTAGTGGTGGTGGCCGATGGGGGTGATCAGATCCCCCTCCTCTCGGTGGCCGACTGGGAGGTGGGCGAGGGGCTGGGCTCCATCCGTCGGAAGGACATGGACCGGATGGCCACTATCTCCTCCGACGTCCGGGCCGGCTACAACTCCAACGCCGTCCTCCAGGAGGTCATGGCTGAGTTGGCTGAGTTCCGGGCCGAGGCCCTTCCCCCGGGCTACCAGCTCCGCTTCACCGGCCAGTTGGAGGATCAGGGGGATGCCCAGGACTTCCTGACCACGGCCTTTCTCATCGCCCTCATGCTCATCGGCTTCATCCTCATCAGCCAGTTCAACTCGGTGGTGAAGCCCGTCATCATCCTGACCTCGGTCATCATGTCCACCGTGGGGGTGTTCCTGGGCCTCCTGGTCTTCCAGATGCCCTTCGTCATCATCATGACCGGGGTGGGGATCATCTCGCTGGCCGGGATCGTGGTGAACAACGCCATCGTCCTCATCGACTACATCGACATCCTCCGGGATCGGGACGGGATGGGTCGCCGGGAGGCCCTGGTCCAGGGGGGGATGACCCGGTTCCGGCCCGTGGTCCTCACCGCCATCACCACGGCTCTGGGGCTCGTTCCCCTGGCCATCGGCCTGAACTTCAACTTCTTCGGTCTGTATGGGAGTCTGAGCCCCGAGCTCTACTGGGGAGGCGAGCAGGCCGCCTGGTGGAGCCCCATGGCCGTGGCTGTCATCGTGGGGATCATCTTTGCCACCGTCCTCACCCTCATCGTCGTCCCCACCATGTACTCCCTGGTGGATGACGTCTCGGACTGGTTCCAGCGCCACTTCACCTCGCCGGACGCAGGAGCCCCGGCCCTGGCCTCGGAAACCGGATCGCGAGCCCCCGAGCCGGGAACGGGATCCGATGCCCGCCGGCCAAAGGTCGGGGCCGATCCCCGCCAGCCACAGGGCGGGTCCGCCACGCCCGGACCCAGACCCAGGCCCAAGGAGGGTGCGCCCGAGTCAGAGCCAGCCACGGTCGGCCGCTTCGGACACGGACCGGCGACCCAATAGGAGGAGAGAGAAGAACTTCCAGGGGAGGAGAGAGAAGAACTTCCAGGGAAAGGCTGGGTAGAGGGAAGTGACCCCAACAGGGAGCAAAGCTGCAGTTTATGGGCCCACCGGCCCACGGCATGGAGCGTGGCTCCTCCGACCGAGGGGGGGCCTGAGCGACACCGTCGGGACGGTCAGAAAGCTGTTGAAGTAGATGTCTGGCGGACCCTGGGGCCCCGTCGTATGTTGCTGCAGGGCATCGTAAACATATGTTGTCAGGGGGATGCCGAACGCATGGGCCTGTCCCGTCGACGGACCCGTTCCAGCTTCACTGACGACACCTGAGTCTTCAGCAATTCCATATAGATTCGAATGAGATCCATCGTGAGCCGAACGACCAGAAGGATCCGTCTCCTCCGGCAGGCCGGCCTGGGGGCGCGTAGCCTCCGGATCGGCTTCCCCATGGCTCTCTTCATCCTGGGCGCTCTCTTCTGGCCCGGAGACCCAGCGTCCAGCCCTGGGACCTTTCTCTCTGCGGTAGCCCTGGGCCCCGTGCCTGCCCAGGCCCAGCTCCAGTCCAGTGGCCGGGCCATGGCCAATTCGGCTCCCCGGGCCTTCCTGGACTGCCAGGTGGG
>SL_3KL_010_SEDDRAFT_10004396_pt1 | contig 12741 bp, 11 predicted proteins | sample SodLakKL_010_SED_2_FD_10381 | JGI IMG/M metagenome (IMG submission 10381)
GCGCCGTGCTCCGTCGTCTCGAAGCGCCCGGGGCCGCGTTCGATCAGCCGCCGGCCGAGCTGATCCTCCAGCCGCTTGAGGGCGTTGCTTACGGTGGGCTGGCACAGCACCAGGCGATCCGCGGCACGCGTGATCGAGCCCTCCTCGACGATCACGAGGAAGGTGTGCAGCAGGTTCCAGTCGAAACGGCGGCGCGCATGCTGGCGACTAGAATCCATTGCGGCATCTCCGTGATTCCGGCTCAGGCCCGCGCGGGGTATTCGCCAGATTTATGACCTTCATTCTGATTATCTATTTGCGGAATGTCGATCCCGGGGCTCTAATCGGGATCAGCAACTGTCGACGACATGGCGCGCGGACACGATCCGAACGCTGCCGCCGACAGACGGGGGGCCGCTATGGCAGCAACCGACGCCAGCAGTTTCGATCGTCGACCGTGGATCCTCCTCGGACCCGCGCTGAGCGCCGTGACGTTCCTGCTGATCATTCCCATCGGCTTCATCACGGTCTATTCGTTCTGGTTGCGCACGGCCATCGGCGACGAGCAGATCGGCTTCCACCTCGACAACTGGCAGCTCGTCCTCACCGACCCGTTCTACCGGGACATCCTCGTCCAGACCATCCGCATCGCGGCGGTGTCGACGCTGCTGTGCATCGTGCTCGGTTACGTGCCGGCCTATTTCATCGCCTATTCCGACACGCGCCACAAGCTGCTGCTGATCCTGCTGCTGATGCTGCCCTTCTGGATCAGCTACATCATCCGCACCATGTCGTGGATCAACATCCTGGGGACATCGGGTGCGCTCAACACGGTGCTGCTCTGGATCGGCATCATCGATGCGCCACTGCGCATGCTCTACAACGAGGCCACGGTTGTCGCCGGCCTGGTGCACTTCCTGCTGCCGTTCATGGTGCTCAATATCTATGTAAGCCTCGACGGCATCGATCGCAATCTCACCGCCGCGGCGCAGTCACTCGGCTGCAACGGCTGGCAGGCGTTCCGCGAAGTGACGCTGCCACTGTCGCTGCCCGGCCTTGCCGCCGGCAGCCTGCTCTGCTTCGTGCTGGCAGCGGGCACGTACATCACGCCGATGATCCTCGGCGGGCCGCGCAACGCCATGTTCGCCAACCTCGTGTTCGAGACCATCATCACCCAGCTCAACTGGCCGCTGGGATCGGCGCTGTCGCTCGTGTTGCTGATCCTGCTCGGCGCGGTGGTGATGGCCTACACCCGCTACCTCGGCATCGATCAGATCGCCAAGAGTTTCCGCTGAGGGGGCGCGACGATGAGATTCAACGCCAGCTGGATCGCCATCACCCTCTTCACCATCGTGGTGTACCTGCTGATGTTCGTGCCCGTGGTGGTCGTCATGATGCTGTCGTTCAACGACAGCCAGTTCGGCGGCTTCCCCATGGAGGGACTGTCGCTGCGCTGGTTCGTGGCGTTATGGGAGAACGAGGCGGTGATGCGCGCATTCCGCGTATCGCTCATGCTCGGCGCTCTGACCGCGCTCATCTCCACCACGCTGGGCGTACTCGCCGCGCTGGCGATCGTGCGCTACGACTTCCCCGGCAAGCGCCTGATCTCGACCGCCATGATCGCGCCGATCCTGATCCCGGAAGTGGTGCTCGCGGTCGCCCTGCTGCTCTTCCTGCGCTGGCTGGGCATCCCGCGCAGCTTCCTGCTGCTGCTCGCCGGGCACGTCATCTTCACCCTGCCCTTCGTGATCCTGGTGGTACAGGCACGTCTGGTCGGGGTGCGCCGCGAGTTCGAGGAAGCCGCACTCAGCCTCGGTGCGAATCCGCTGCAGACCTTCTTCAGCGTTACACTGCCGCTGATCATGCCCGCCGTGCTGGCCGGCATGCTGTTCGCGTTCACGATTTCGTTCGACGACATTACCGGAACACTGTTCTGGAAACCCGGAGGCGTCGAGACGGTGCCGACGCAGATCTTCGCCATGCTGCGCCACTCGATCAGTCCGGAAATCAACGCCCTGGGCACCGTGATGGTGGTGATCACCGTCGTGTTGCCACTGCTCGGCATGGCGCTCGCGCGCCGGCTGGCGGCACGGACCCGGGTGCAATGAGGTTGCAGACCACGACGGCAACGACAGGCCCGCGCCGCGGGCTCAACAGGAGGGGGAATCCATGAAAGATTCCAGCACACGTTATCAACGCCTGCTCGAACGTCACCGTAACGGCGACATCGACCGGCGCTCGTTTCTCAAGCTGCTCGGCATTGCCGGCGTCAGTGCCGGCATGGTCGGCGGCCCCATGACCTGGCTCGCCCGCGAGGCGATGGCCAGTACGCCCGACCAGCTCCGCTTCGACGGCTGGGGCGGCGTCGTCTCCGAGGCATTCCGCGAGTACGCGTTCCGGCCCTATACCCAGGCCACCGGCATCGACGTGGTCGACGGCACCTTCGGCGGCGCCGACGAGTACCTCGCCCGTGTGCGCTCGGGGCGACCCGGCGAGTTCAACATCGCGCATCTGTCGGGCGTGTTCGACTACGCGCGCTATCACGCGCTTGACCTGACGACGACGATCAACGAGGACAACGTCCCCAACCTCGAGTACGTCATCCCGCGTCTGCAGGAGCCGTTGCGGGCCATCACCAATGGCACGTTGTCGGGCATCCCGTACAACTACGGCACCACCGGCCTGGCCTACAACCGCAAGTACATCAGCGATGACGAGGCGCGGGAACGGGGCGTCCAGCTCATGCTCGACCCCGAGCACGAGGGCCGCATCGGCGGCTGGGAGGAGTGGAAGACCCGGATCTGGTACGGCGCCCTGCAGACCGACCAGGATCCCAACAACATCCAGGACATGGATGCCGTCTGGGATGCCATTCGCACCCACCGGGACCTCGTGCTCAAGTACTGGAGTTCCGGCGCGGAACTGATGAGCCTGCTGGCCGAGGAAGAGATCGTTGTCACCGAGGCCTGGTCGGGCCGCGTGTTCGCATTGCAGGAACAGGGCCACGACATCGGCTACATCGACCCGCCCGGCGGACTGGGCTGGCAGGAGACGCTGTTCGTCATTGCCGGCAGCCCGATGGACGAAGTCGAGGAACTGCTCAACTTCATGCTCGAGCCGGAAACCGCCATCGCGGTGGCCGAGGGGCAGAACTATCCGCCGGCACTCGACCCGAAGCGGGTGGATCTCGGCGACAAGGTACCGACCCTGCCCGCCTTCGATCCAGAGGGCACGCTGGAGGCATTGAACTTCTTCGAGCCCGACTACTGGAACACCAACGAGCAGGAGTGGTCGGCCCAGTTCAGCCGCGTCCAGCGCGGGTACTGAGGCCGCAGCCACAAGGCAGTAGCGTGACCGGGCACCGCACGGTGCCCGGTCGACGCACCCGATCCAATTGCAGGTCCGCGGCCCGGGGCGCGCCCGGGACCGTGGCACCCATCCGCGCCAGCACACCGGCGCGAGCAATACCTCGGCGGAGGGGACTACATCATGGCGGAATCCGGCAACAATGCGGTCGAATTGCGCGACGTGGCCAAGCGTTTCGGTGACTTTGTGGCCCTCGACCGGACGGATCTCGACGTCCCCGAGGCCAGCTTTGTCACCTTCCTCGGGCCTTCGGGCTGCGGCAAGACCACCACCCTGCGCATGATTGCCGGCCTGCTCGACCCCAGCGAGGGCGAGATTCGCGTGCGCGGGCGGCGGGTGAACGATGTGCCGATCTACCGGCGCAACCTGGGCCTGGTGTTCCAGAACTACGCCCTGTTCCCGCACAAGACCATCGCCGAGAACGTGGCGTTCGGGCTGAAGTACCGCAAGGTACCGCGCAGCGAGGCCGCCGATCGGGTACGCGAGGCGCTCGAACTCGTGCGCCTGCCGCACCTCGGCGACCGCCGACCGAACCAGCTCTCCGGCGGGCAGCAGCAGCGTGTTGCACTCGCGCGTGCCGTGGTCATCCAGCCCGACGTGCTGCTGCTCGATGAGCCGCTGTCCGCGCTCGACGCCAACCTGCGCGAGGAGATGCGCATCGAGCTCAAGCGTATCCAGCGTGAGCTGGGCATCGCCACCATCTTCGTCACCCATGACCAGTCGGAAGCGCTGGCCATGTCGGATCGCATCGTCGTCATGCGCGACGGCGTCATTCAGCAGCAGGGCACGCCGGAAGAGGTCTACAACAACCCGCGCACCGAGTTCGTGGCCTGCTTCCTCGGCCATTCGAACGTGCTCACCGGCCACGTCAGCGGCCAGGAGGACGACACGGTGCGCGTGCAACTCAACCGCTCCGGGCGCGAAATCCTGGCGCGCCCCGTCGAACCCGGCAAGCGCGAGATGGGCGCACCGTACGCGTGGTCGTGCGCGCCGAGCGCCTTTTCCTGGCCGAATCGCACGACGCCGACGACAGCGACGTGGTACTCGATGCACGCGTGCGCACCGTCGACTATCAGGGCCAGGTGGCGCGCTACTTCATTGAGGTCGGCGATGAGGAGATGCAGGCCATCAACCCCATTGCCGAACGCCCCTTCGCGGAGGGCGCGGACGTCCGCGTGCGCATGCGCGGCAGCGACTGCGTGCTCCTCGACGGCCACGAGGACTGACATCGTGACCAACCGCCCGCAACCGGCGGCGGACACCCGGCCGCCCTCTCACCTCTTTTACCAGAACCGCCAGCGCCGACCATTGCTCGACCGCGCCGAGGGCATCTACATGCACGATGTCGAGGGGCGGAGTTACATCGACGGCTGCTCCGGCGCCATGGTCAGCAACATCGGCCACTCCAATCCGCGCGTGCTGGCGGCCATGCAGGCGCAGATGGAGCGGGCGACATTCGCCTATCGCCTGCAATTCGAGAACGACCCGGCCGAGACCCTGGCCAGTCGGGTCGCCGGCCTGATGCCGGGCGACCTCGACCGCGTATTCTTCGTCTCGGGCGGATCCGAGGCCGTCGAGAGCTGCGTCAAGCTCGCCCGCCAGTACGCCCTGGCAACGGGAGAAGCGCAGCGCTACAAGGTGATCTCGCGCTACCCCTCCTACCACGGCTCGACACTCGGCGCCCTTGCCCTGACCGGCTACACGCCCATGACGGCGCCCTTCGATCCGATGATGACGGCGATGCCGAAGATCCCGGCACCCACGTGCCACCTCGACCGCGATGATCTCTCCGCGGACGAACGCGGGCGCCGCTATGCGGACATGCTCGAAGCGGAGATCCAGCGCCAGGGCCCCGAAACCGTGCTGGCGTTCATCATGGAACCGGTCGGCGGCGCCTCCACCGGCGCGCTGGTCGCCCCGGACAGCTACTACCCGCGCATCCGCGAAATCTGCGATCGCCACGGCATCCTGCTCATCCATGACGAGGTGATGTCGGGTGCCGGGCGCACGGGGCGCTTTCTCGCCAGCGATCACTGGGGCGTGACGCCGGACATGGCCGCACTGTCCAAGGGCTTCGCCGCCGGCTACGTGCCCCTGGGCGCCATGGTCGCCTCGCGCCGGGTGGTCGAACCGGTGCTCTCCGCCGGCGGCTTCATCCACGGTTATACCTATGCCGGCAATCCGCTGGCCTGCGCGGCCGGCAACGCCGTCCTCGACGAGATTCTCGACCACGACCTCATGGGCAACGCCGAACGCACCGGCGGCTATCTGTACGCAGGCTGCAGGCGCTCGCCGAACGTTTCCCGATCATCGGCGATGTCCGCGGCAAGGGTCTGCTGCTGGCCATCGAACTGGTCGCCGACCGCGCCACGATGGAGCCGCTGCCGCCGGCGGCCATGGCCGCTGCCCGCCTGACGGATCTGGCCTTCGAGCGCGGCCTCATCATCTACTGGCGGCGCACGCGCGGCGGTGCCAGCGGCGACCACGTCATGGTCTGCCCGCCGCTGATCGTCACCCGCGAGCAGGTCGATACCATCATCGAGCGCCTTGCCGACGCGCTGCAGGCCCTCACCACCGAACTGGAAATGCACTCGCAATGAACAAGGTCATCATCACCTGTGCCGTCACCGGCTCCGTGCACACGCCGACGATGAGCGACTACCTGCCGGTGACGCCGGACGAGATCGCCGACCAGGCGATCGCCGCCGCCGAGGCCGGGGCCGCCATCCTGCATCTGCATGCGCGCGACCCGGACAGCGGCCGTCCGAGCCCCGACCCCGAGGTGTTCATGCAGTTCCTGCCGCGCATCCGCGCGGCGACTGATGCCATCATCAACATCTCCACCGGCGGCGGCATGCCGATGACGGTCAACGACCGCATGCAGGCCGCGCTGCGCGCGGAGCCGGAAATGGCGTCGCTGAACATGGGCTCGATGAACTTCGGCCTGTTTCCGGCGGTGACGCGCTACGAGAACTGGAAGCACGACTGGGAACCCGAGTTTCTCGAATCGAGCCGCGATTTCATCTTCCGCAACACCTTCGCCGATATCGAAACCCTGCTGCGTGAACTCGGCGAGAAGCGCGGCACCCGCTTCGAGTTCGAGTGCTACGACGTCGGCCACCTCTACAACCTGGCCCACTTCGTCGACCGCGGGCTGGTGCAGGCGCCGCTGTTCATCCAGTTCGTCCTCGGCATTCTCGGCGGCATCGGCGCCGATCCGGACAACCTGATGCACATGAAGCGCACGGCCGACAAGCTGTTCGGCGATGACTACCGCTTCTCCGTCCTCGGCGTCGGCCGCCATCAGCTCCCGCTGGTGACCATGTCCGCCACCATGGGCGGCAACGTGCGCGTCGGTCTCGAGGACAATCTCTTCCTCGACAAGGGCGTGCTCGCGCGCAGCAACGCCGAGCAGGTCACGCGCATGCGCGGGATCGTCGAGGGACTGTCGCGCAGCATCGCCACACCCGCCGAGGCGCGCTCAATGCTCGGCCTCAAGGGCGCCGACCGGGTGGCCTTCTGAGCATGTGCGCGAGCCTGCGAGTCTTCCACGACGCCCGGCAAAAGGCGCACGCGCCCGAGACTTTCGTCGTCGCCGGCCGCGTCTGCCCGATCCCGGAAGTACCGGAGCGCGCCGACCGCCTGCTGACGGCCGTCGAGCGCCTGGGCCTGCAGCCCGAGACGCCGCACGATCACGGACTGGCGCCGATTGCCGCCGTGCACACGCCGGAGTACGTCGACTTCCTGCAGACCATTCACGCCGACTGGCGCGCCGCCGGCGGCAGCGAACAGGTCGTGCCCAGCATCCATCCACTCGCTCGCACCGGCACCTATCCCGGTACTCCCGCCGGCCGCGCCGGCTACCACCAGGCCGACACCTCCTGCCCCATCGTCGGCGAAACCTGGGAGGCCGCGCGCATCAGCGCCCATGCCGCCGCGTCGACCGCCCACGCCGTGCTGGGCGGCGAGCGCCAGGCCTACGCCCTGTGCCGCCCGCCCGGGCATCACGCCTTTGCCGACCTCGCCGGCGGCTTCTGCTTTCTCAACAACAGCGCCATCGCCGCCGAAGTCCTGCGCGAGCAGCATGGGCGCGTCGCCATCCTCGACGTCGACCTCCACCACGGCAACGGCACCCAGGGCATCTTCTACCACCGCGCCGATGTGCTGACCGCCTCCGTGCATGTCGACCCGGCCGTGTTCTACCCCTTCTTCTGGGGCTTTGCCGAGGAACGCGGCGCGGGCGCCGGTCTCGGGTACAATCGCAATTTGCCACTGCCGGTCGGTGCCGGCGACGACGCGTTCCTGCAGGCCCTCGACGACCTTCTCGTCTACATTGCGGCGTTCGCCCCCGGTGCGGTCGTGGTCGCGCTCGGCCTCGACGCCTCCGGTGACGACCCCTTTGGCGGCCTCGCGGTCACGCCGGATGGCTTCGCCCGCATCGGCGCGCGCATCGGGGCGCTGGACCTGCCCGTGGCGCTGATCCAGGAGGGCGGTTACATCAGCGCCTCGCTGGACGAGAATCTGTACCGGTTTCTCGACGGATTTCTGGAGGCACGATGACGACGACGGACGTGCTCATTGTCGGCGGCGGCATGGCCGGTGCGGCGGCGGGCTGGCATCTCGCCCGCGACGGCATCGGCGTGACCCTGCTCGAGCGCGAGGACCAGCCCGGCTACCACTCCACCGGGCGCTCGGCGGCGCTGTTCAGCGAAACCTACGGCCCCACGCCCATCCGCCGCCTGTCGACCGCGAGCCGCCCCTTTCTCGAGGACCCGCCGGCCGGGTTCAGCGAACATCCGCTGCTGACGCCGCGCGGGCTGCTCGTGCTCACGGGCGAGGGCGAACAGGCGACAATGGCAACGCATCTGCAGGAGACCCGTGCCAACGGTGCCGACGTGCAGGAACTCGACGCCGATGCCATCCGCGACATCGTGCCCATCCTGCGCCCCGGCATCTTCACCCGCGGTGCGCTGGAGGCAGCGGCGATGGACATCGACGTCGCCGCGCTGCATCAGGGCTTTCTGCGCGGCCTCAAGCAGGCCGGGGGCGGCATCGCGGTGCGCGCCGAAGTCGAGGCCATCCGGCACGCGGAGGGGCAGTGGCAGGTGACGCTGCGCGGGGGCGAGACCCATGCCGCACCCGTGCTGATCAATGCCGCCGGCGCCTGGGCCGACGAAATCGCCGCTCTTGCCGGCGTGCGCCGCATCGGCCTGGTGGCGAAACGGCGCACGGCCCTGACCCTGGACCTGCCCGCCGGCACCGATGCCGGACACTGGCCGATGACCGGCGACCTGGCCGAGACCTTCTACTTCAAGCCCGACGCCGGCCGCCTGCTGCTGTCGCCGGCTGACGCGACGCCGGTACCGCCGCAGGACGTGCAGCCGGAGATCGAGGACGTGGCCGGCGTCATCGACCGGTTCATGCAGGTGACCACGGTCGAGGTCGAACGCCCCGGCGAGACCTGGGCNGGCCTGCGCAGTTTCGTTTCAGACGGCAGCCCCGTGGTCGGCTACGAACCGGACGTGCCCGGTTTCTTCTGGCTCGCGGGCCAGGGCGGCTACGGCATCCAGACCGCGGCGGCCCTCGGCGCCATGACCAGCGAACTCGTGGCCGGGCGCGACCTGCCGGCGCTCTACCCTCGGGCCGAACTCGCCCCCGACCGCGACGGGCTCGAACGCCCGTCCGCCTGACCCGTGCGAACATCATCACCATGACGACAGCCAGCATCACACCCGAGCAGATCGACAACCAGGTACGCGATCTGGAAGCGACCGCGGTCGACCGCCTGGCCACGCTGGTCGCCGAGGACAGCCAGGTCGGCCACGAGGCCGGCGCCCTGCAGCGCATGGCGGACTGGTACAGCGAGGCGGGTCTCGACGTCGAGCGCCTCGCCGTCGACCCGAACCTTCTGCGCGAGCGCCGGGGATTCTCGCCGCCGCTGACCGAGTACACACCGGGCCGGGAGAACGTGCTCGGCAGTCACCGGGTGGACACCGGGAACCGGCGCGGCCGCTCGCTCATCCTCAACGGTCATGTCGATGTCGTGCCCCCGGGGCCGGCCAATCTCTGGACCACCCCGCCGTTCGAGCCCGTCGTGCGCGACGGGCGCATGTACGGGCGCGGCGCAGGCGACATGAAGGCCGGCCTGATCGCCTCGCTGACCGCCCTCCAGGCGCTGCACGAACTCGGCGTCGAGCCCGCCGCCCCGCTGCAGCTGCAGACCGTCATCGAGGAGGAGTGCACCGGCAACGGCGCGCTCGCCTGCGTCACAGCCGGCCACACCGCCGACGCGGCCATCATCCCCGAGCCCTTCAACCGCCAACTCATGATCGCCCAGGTCGGCGTGATGTGGGCAAGGCTGACGGTATCCGGCCGCCCGAGCCACGTCCTCGACACCGGTGCCGGCCTCAACGCCATCGATGCCGCCCATCGCCTGTGCCAACACCTGGCGGACCGCGTCGAGCAATGGAATGGGCCGGAGCACCGACACCCGCTATGGGCCGACCATCCGCACCCGCTCAACTTCAACCTCGGCCGGATCGAGGGCGGTGACTGGGCCTCGACGGTGGCATGCCAGGCCGTTGCCGACGTCCGCGTCGGCTTCTTCCCCGGCGCCGACCTCGACGCCGTGCGCAGCGAGATCCACACCACCCTGGAGCGCGCCCGGGCAGAAGATCCCGAGCTCGCCGGCATTGAGGTGGAGGTAACCTGGCGGGGCTTCCAGGCCGAGGGCTGCACGATGGATCGCGATGACCCGTTGATGACGCACCTCACGGCCATCCACGAGCAGGTCACGGGCACGCCCATCGTTCCGCTCGCGACCACGGCCACCACCGACGCCCGTTTCTTCCAGCTCTACGGCAACACGCCGGTCACCTGCTACGGCCCGGAGGCCGACGCGATCCACGGCCTCGACGAGTCCGTCTCCATCACCAGCACGATGGAAGTCACCGCCGTGCTTGCCCGCTTCATCGCCGACTGGTGCGGCCTGCAGCCGCGCAGGAGCGAAACGGGCGCACGATGACGCCGCTCGGTGGCATGATTGAACCTGCATGCAATCCGAGCAGCCACGACAGATCCTGGTGGGAGCAGCCACAACAGATCCTGGTGGGAGCGAGCTTGCTCGCGAATTCGGCGTTAGTGGTTTTGCAAGCCGCCGGGCGCGGTACCCTGCTCCGGGGGCCGCTGCAAGCCATCCATGGGCGCTTACCAAAGGTCATCCATGGCCTTTGAAAGCCCCCTGCGCAGGGCACCGCGCCCGGCGGCTTGCCCGAATGCAGTGGTTTGATTCGCGAGCAAGCTCGCTCCCACCATTTCGGCCACGGTGGCAAGGTAACCGGCGATCACGAGCGGAGATCAAGGTAATGACAGACAGCAAGAACCCCGACGCCGAACGCCGCGCGCTGCTCGCCCACGAAAGCGCCTACCACTTCTGGACCGCCGAGAAGATCCGCTTCCAGGACGTCGACCGCTTCGATCACGTCAACAACGTCACCTTCGCCGCCTACGCCGAAAGCGGGCGCGTCGAGTTCCTCGAGCACGTCGCCCCCGCCTCCGTCCTCGGCGATGCCCGCGCCGCGGACGGCGCCTTCTGGGTCATCGCCCGCCTCACCGTCGAGTTCCACGAACAGACACACTACCCGGGCGAAATCCGCGTCGGCACCGGCGTCCTCGACCTCGGCCGCTCCTCCGTCACACTCGGCCAGGGTCTCTTCGAGGGCAGCCGCTGCGTCGCCTCGGCCGAATCGGTCATCGTGCTGCTCGACGGTACCAGCCACCGCAGCGTGGCACTGCCGAAGGCCATGCGGGATGCCCTGGAAGGCCATCGCCTGCGCTGACAAGCACCGCCCCTCCCGGGAAAAACCGCCTCCGGCTAACGCTGCCCTTGCGCAACGGGCGCATCGTTGTCGCCAGCCAGAATGGCATTGACCACGGACACCGTGCGCGGATTGCCCAGGATGCCCACATGCGTGTCATGTATACCGGTCACGCTCCGCGCCTGTTCCTGGGCTTCCGCGCGCAGCATGCTGGCAAGAGTGACCACCCCGTCCGTGGCGACACGCGAGCGGCTGCCGTCGCCGCGGAAACTGAACAGCAGGTGAAACGCGGGCGGCCCCGGACCTTCGACGCGCGATCCGCTGGCGAACAGACGCTCGAGGAAGCCGCTGGCCGGCACGATGTCGCGCCAGACGGGCAGAACCACGGGTGACATGTTCACCCCCCACTCCGCCGCGGCATGTCCCGCCCAGGGCGTGGCCAGGGTGACGAACTGCGCCACCTGTGCGGGCGAACGCCGGCGTTCGCGTTCGTTGAGATAGGCACGGGCGACCAGTCCGCCCATGCTGTGGGCCACTACGTGCAGTCCCTCGACCCCGTGCGTGTACTCCATTTCCTCCATGATCTGCGCGAGATAGGCAGCATTTCCCTGCAGATCAATACCAGAGGAATAATAGTAGAACCAGGGTTGAAAACGGTCGCGGTCGAGTTCGGCCACCAGGTCGGTGAAATCGCGTGGAGAGCCGGCAATGCCATGGATGAACAGCACCGGAGTGCGCGCTGGATCGTAGGGTTCCAGGAAATAGATGCCGGCGTGGCCGGCGCCGACGAAGTCCAGGGGGCGCCACATGCCCCGCCGTGCCACGGCCGTGTCGAAACGCGGATCGTCGAGGTCGACCACCTCCCCGAAGCGCGTGAAGTGCCCCAGGCCGAGGGCCGGCCCCGAGCCACGCTCGACCGGATGCAGCCGGGACAGCTCGAGCTGCGGCCGCGTCGCGGCATTTGGCGAATCGTACGGGATGACGATATCCAGGCCACCCAGGCGGCTACCGGCCGGGCATTCGAGCTCGGCACCGCCGCGGAACTCGTAGACGGGCTCGCCATACGCCGGCACGAGATCGGCGTCGACGTCACGAAATGCGATGAGAGTGTAGCGGCCCGGTTGCAGGGCAAAGAACCACTCACCCCCGGGCCCGGTCAGTACATGGTCCACGGGCACGGGCGGCACGCCACTGGCCCTGTCCGGGTTGTGCAGCGCCGCCACAACGTAGGGGCCCGGTTCACCACGTTCGCCGGCAACCGTGCCGCCGAGCACGCAGGAGGCCTCCATGCGATCGAGCTGGTCCTGCGCGCCAATCAGGGCGCACCCGCCGAGCACCGCAGCCAGCACAACCGCCAGGGAGACACGAACGCACCGGAACTGTGGCCATCCTGGCCCTGGATTCTTCATGGCCCCTCCCCCGTGCGAGGCCATTGACGATATATCAGGGCACGGCCACAGGGAAAGCGGGGTCAGCCCCGACCCAGCAGGCGCTGCAGCCACGAACCGCGCTTGCGGCTCTTGCGATAGTCCTGGTCGGGCTCCTGCTCGGGTGCCGGGCTGCCCACGAGCAGGGAAAT
>SL_3KL_010_SEDDRAFT_10004397_pt1 | contig 12740 bp, 17 predicted proteins | sample SodLakKL_010_SED_2_FD_10381 | JGI IMG/M metagenome (IMG submission 10381)
TATGCATATCGGACTCTTCGATATCGGTGAGGAGGATAAAAACCCTGCTATTGTGGGATTTATTGCCGGCATCTGCCTCGTTGATCGGAGGTATGTGATCATGATCATGGGAACATCGGAAGAGGATGTCACCGCACTCATCTCAGGATCCAAAGGATTTGTTGAGTTCTTCTCCCGGTACTGGAACATCATCAGTCACGATGTCGCAACCAGACTCTCCTGATATCAGAAGAAGGAGATGGGATCCATCTCCCTGATATCCATCAGCCCCTTCATCGCCCGTGTTGTGATGGAGTGGCCCTCCTCTTTCATCACGGCAAACGGGTTCGTCCCCCCTATTGCGACGACACCGAGATACTGCGGGCTGACTGAGACGCCAAGAAGAGGGGTATTGGGCATCCCCATCTCGAGAACACCGGATATGTGGCCAGTGGTGAGATCGTCGAGGACCGAGTTTAAAAGATTCTCAGCCTCCATATGGCACTCCCTGATATTCCCGAGGATACGGCCGTTCCCATCCTTCATCACATGATTCACCGAGGTGATATCCTGGGATGCAAGCACCTGCAGGGGATCGATCGTCGTTGACTCATAGAGGATCATATGGGTAAACCGCCGGGGAAGGTTTTCAAGAATTTCAATGATACCGCCGCCGATCAGGTTAACCGGAATGCCACGCCTGAGAAAGATACCATCCAGGGTGATGCTGCAGACGGTGCAGATGCCAAGCATCCCCGGAGGGATGGTATGCCCATGGATTGAGTCGCCGGGCTCGACGAACCGGACCATGTCACTGACCGTTATCCCGGCAGCAGAGACCCTCTTCAGTGTTTTAATAACATATTCACGTTCATCGACGGGAACAAGAAAGAGGTTATAGACGATGGCACCCTCATTTTCAAGCGGGTCATATGTCACCTGCATAGAGAACTCATCAATGGCGTGGTGTATGAACTTCAGAGGGGATACCATGACATATAAATCGATTCCCGTTGAATAAAACCCTTCGTACCTGGTGACGGGAATCGAAATATTGTTCTTGACGGAGACACTCTAATGGGTATGGATGATTCAGTGAGGAGGCGTGCTGTCCATGAGATCCGCCGGATCCTTGAGACCGCTGGATATGATATTGAAGAAGAGGGGGAACCCTTCGACTTCTCCGCACTTGCAGGAAGGGAGTGTATTCTCACCCTATGCACCAATGATCCGGCCATCGCCCGGCGGTTTGATCATACACAATACAATCTTGATGATGACGGTGAAAAGATCCCCTGTAAGAAGCTGATCTTCAGCAACAATCCTGAGATACACCCGGAGGAGGGAGTTCTCTGGCAGAACCGGGATCTTGCACGGTATGCCGGAGAAGCGGCGGTTGCACGGGTTTCGGGGGAGAGACTCACCATCTCCTGGAAGAAGGCACCCGGCAGGGAAGGGATGAAAGCACATCATGCAGGCCATGCCCCACCTCCCGGACGGATCAGGGCGCTTCCAATCCGGGTGACTGCAGACGAGGCGATGAGAATATCCGGCCAGAACAATCCTGCACGCCTCCGCCTGATCCCGATCTGGGTCTATGATTACGCATGCAAAGGTGACGCCTCGTACAAAGGAAAACATATCACCTTTGATGCAAACGGAACCGGGGCCATCAGCGCGGTCAATGGCCTTCCCCAGGATCTCGAGTCCGAGGCGATCAGCGAGATGGCGATCCCCGACGATGCCGAGATGGTCAGACCATCCATCCTTCAGAAAGAGGCAGAGGAGAAAATCCTGACGCACTTAATCGGAGCGCTCTCAAAAAGGGTCAGGATCAAGACGGAGAGCGGGGATGCAATCTTCTCGGAAGAGAAGACCTTCAGGCCACCGCGCGACCAGATTGAACGGACGATTCAGCTCACCTATATCCCGATCTGGCAGATCCGCGGGAAGCATATCGTCGAGGTGAACGCATTCACCGGAGAGATCCTCTCCGAACCGATGGACGAAGGGGTCGAGCTCCTCTAGGAGTGATGCTCTGTGATACTGGTTTTTGGTGGAGGTCCCGCCGGCAGGATGGCTGCGATCCAGGCGGCACGGTCAGGGGGGGAGGTGACCCTTGTTGAGCGGAGGAGCCTCGGCGGCCAGTGTCTCCATGACGGCTGCATGCAGATCTGTGGACTGAATGATATTGCCCGGATGATCAGGTCTGCGGAACAGGCGGCTTCGCTGGGGCTGACGAACGGGGCTCCCACCGTCAACTTCAGGAGGGTTATGGACGGTCTCTCAGCAATTCAGGGGAAGATCGCAGGTATTCTTGAGGAGGAGACCAGGGAAGCGGGTGTCAGGATCATCCATGGTGGAGAAGGGGCCGTCAGGGGGGGCAAGGCCTACATCAACGGCGAGGAGACGGCGTTTGACCGGCTCATCATCGCAACCGGATCAAGGCCGGCCATCCCTGATATTCCGGGCATTACCCTCAGGGGCGTCTACACTCCTCATACCCTCAAAGAGATGAAAGAACTGCCCGGGAAGATCGCCATCATCGGGGGCGGGGTGATGGCGGCTGAGTTTGGCTATATCTTCTCGGCATTCGGGTGTGAGACCCACATCCTCAGCAGAAGTTCTCTTCTCCACCAGATACCGGACCGTCTCCGCAAAGAGGCGATGAAAGAACTCAATAGGATCACACTCCATGAATTTTCAGCGATCACAGCGATCACCGGGGATGACGGGGTCACCGGCATCTCGTATAACGGAAGTACGCTTGCCGTCGATTGCGTTCTGATAGCCGCAGGACTCTCCCCCAACACGGCAATGATCGAAGGGGTGGCGAAGGGACCGCTGGGCGAGATCCTGGTCGATGAGAGGTTTGAGACGAGCGTTCCGGGCATCTTTGCCTGTGGAGATATCATCGGCGAGCCCTGCCTCACCCCGATTGCACGGCTCCGGGGGACGGCAGCCTCAGGTGGCGGCGCATCATCTCCTGATATAACCCATGCCCCCCGCTCGATGAGCCTCGGGTATGAATACACCTGGTATGACTCCGGGGAGGAGGGGGGGACCAGTATCCACTTCCCCGGACCTGCCGGGCCCGGTACCTTCTGGTCGGTGCCGGACCGGAAGACCGGGGTTGCCTCTATCAGGGTGAATGCAGATGACGGCAGGATCCTCGGATTTGCGGAAGCCTCGCCGGTCGCCGGCGTGATGGCGATGTATCTCGCCTACCTTGCACAAGAGGGGGAGACGGTCGGCGATCTCAGCCGCCTCATCGAGGTGCACCCGACATCAGACGGGATGTACTCGCTCATTAAATATACCGCCGCCTATCTGAAGAGCCGGTAGGACTCGAATTTCCGGGGGAGGACGAGTTCGGTATAAACCCGCTCAAAGTACCGATCCGTCATCCCTGCGATGAAGTCCCGGACTGCACCGGCAGAGGATATCTCATTTTTGTAGTATTCGGAGAGCCAGGGGGTATCGAGATAGTCGGTGAAGATGCGGGAGCCTGCCCGGTCCTCTTCAAGATCCTCTTTCAGTGCGTCATAGACGGTCTGAAACATCTTCAAAATGATTGCATCCTGGCCTCGTGTCATCTCATGCTCATAGATATGCCTGTAGTTGAAGGTCTTCAGGCCGTTTAAGGCAGATCCGATATCATCGGAGAAGCCGATGAGGCACTCCTCTCCGGTCCGGCTCGTCTCCATCAGATCGATTGTCAGGGTATTGATGATATCCCGTTCGGTGTCGCCAAGCTCGTCCCTGATCTCTTCCGGAAGGTCAGAGAAGCCATCGATGAGACCGACTTCGGCTGCATCCCGGAGATCCCGGGCGATATAGGCGATGGTATCAGAGAACCGGACGACGCACCCCTCGGGCGTGGCAGGGATGGCCGGGTGATCTCCAAGGACTGCATTGATTTTGTTTTCGAATTGCAGGAAGGGATCGTCCCCATCTATCGGGAGGGGGAGAGCCTGATCGCCCGGGACTCCCCGTCATGGCAGAGGATCCCATCAAGGACCTGGAGGGTCAGGTTGAGATCCTCTATCTCGTCAAGGAACCGGACCCCCTGGATATTGTGGCGGAACCGCCCGATCCCTTCCCGCCTGCAGATGGTATCGAGGCACGACTCCCCGAAATGGCCAAACGGGATATGGCCGATGTCATGGCCAAGGGCGATCGCCTCGATGAGATCCTCGTTCAGCCGGAGTGAGCGGCCGACGGTCCGGGCGATCTTTGAGACGAGCTGGACATGAAGGACCCGGTGGGTGATATGATCGTTTTCCAGGAGGGAGAAGACCTGGGTCTTGTCGATATACCTCGCATAGGCACGTGAATGGAGGATGCGGTCGCTGTCACGGGAGTAGGGGGCACGGAGATCAGGTGCCTCTTCGACCCTCCTTCTGATGGCGTCGCTGCTCTTTGTTGCGGCAGGGGCAAAGAGTGCTTCACGCTCCCCAAGATAGTCCCATGTTGCATCACGGAGGTTCTCTGATGGATTCATCCCAAGGAGAGATCACCCGGAGAGGTAATCAGGGTGCCGATGATCGACAGATACATGTACCTCAGGCGATAAGGGTTCACTGGTGGCGACGATGCGACAGGATGATGAGATGGAGATAGTCCAGAGGAAGATCCTCCGGGAAGAGCGGAGTATCCAGATCATCATCAGCCAGCTGACCCATGTGAGCATCCCGTACCGGATCAAGGCAGCAACGGAACTGGGGAAGATCCATCATCCGGTGGCAGTCACCGCCCTCATCAGGGCGCTCCATGACGAGGAGAGCGATGTTGTCCACGTTGTGGTCAGGTCACTTGGTGCAATAGGAGATCTGACCGCTGTCGATCCGCTCATTGAACGGCTTGCTGGTGCGGATCGATGGATCCGAAGAGGAATTGCCCATGCACTCGGTGAGATCCGGGATCCCCGTGCAGTTCAGACCCTTATTATCCTGCTTGATGATGAGCGGGGCGAGGTCCGGGCAGCGGCGGCAGAGGCACTCGGAAAGATCGGGGATCCCTCGGTTGCCGCGAAGATCCGGACACTTCTTGATGACGAGAAGGATATCGTGCAGGATGCCGCCTGGGAGGCCCTCAGGGCGATATCCGAACGGACGGAGGGGTAGATCAGGGTACCCGCCGTGCCTTCTTCCTGACGACATCCGCCTCATCTGCCGATACAACCCTGAGGAGGAAGGTGCCGTGGCAGGGTTTTGTGTACGGGAGGATGACGGCATCGCCGTCAAGTGCGAGGGGGATGGGGGGAACTCCGATCATTGCCTTCTCAAAGAGGCGGAATCCGGGATCGACATAATAAATGTCCTTAAAATTCTTCTGGATATACTCGCGGCATTCCTTGAAGGAGGCCATCCTGAGGATGATATCATACCCGAGATCCTCTACGCAGCCCATCCCATCACCTCATCCAGTTTTCGCCGGAGTTTTCCGGGATTATGTATTGCGACATCGACGACCGGGTCACAGGGAAAATCGATCTCCGCAGCAAGTTCTTCTGCTTCCCGTCCAAAGACGAGGGCGATGAACCGCCCCTCGAAGAGATACCGGATGGATGCTGCATACGAGAGGCCGGCATCATTGTGAATGCAGACCATACAGAGGTCCGGAGTCCGTTCTTTGGCAGATAGCTCATCGATACACTTCTCAAGATCCATCATCTTCCGGGTATAGACCCTCTTGGGATCCGAGACACGGAGCAGGTTGAGGACTGCCCCGTTTCCGGCGATGGTGAGATCCCATCCGTCGTCATTGAACCGGTCTGCTGCATAGAGGGCGAGAGCCTGCTGGACCGGGATCTCGGGGCACCCGAGCATGATGAGTGCCTCCTTCTGCTGTCTGATCATCTGTTGATGCTTATGTCTCTTTCATGGATAAACAATTCTGATCGCGAGCCGGTCCGGTTAAGATTGATGCTGATCAACTATTCTTTCAATGCAGGTCATACTCCCTGACAGGAGCGTCCGGGTGCTCCCCCCTGATCCGGTGCGGATCGAGGATCTCGTCATCTCTCTTGGTTTTCTTCCGACCGGGGTGATCGTCACCCGAAACGGCATCATCGTCCCTGAGGATGAAGAGGCGGGCGGTGACGATGAACTCAGGATCATCCGGGTCTCTCATGGCGGGTAACGGCTGTTCCCTCTGTGAGAGGCCGGCGGTCATCCGGCTCTTCGATCCCGAGCGGCGGCTCTGTGCCGATCATCTCCTCGCCGACTGTGCGGAGCGGGTCGATGATGCTCTTAAAGGGCGGATCGCCCCGGGAGATCGTGTTGCCGTCGGCCTGTCGGGGGGCAAGGACAGCAGGCTCCTGCTGATCCTGCTGCACCGGCTGCTTGCATCCTCAGAAGGGGTGCATCTTGTTGCAATCACGATTGATGAAGGGATCGCGGGATACCGGGAGGAGACGATGGAGGCGGCGGCGGAGCTTACGTCACGCCTCGGGGTTGAGCACCGGGTCCTATCATTTTCCGATCTTTTTGGAGCTGACCTTGACGCACTGCTGACCAACCGGGTTGAGCAGGGCTGCACTGTCTGCGGTGTGCTCCGGCGGCGGGCGCTTGAGGTGGGGGCGGCAGATGCGGATGCAACAGTGATCGCAACCGGCCATAATCTCGATGATGAGGCGCAGTCTGTCCTGATGAACCTTCTACGGGGCGATCTCCCCCGGATGGTCCTTGATACCTCCGGCGGTCTCCCGGAGTGCTTCATCCCGAGGATCAAGCCGCTTTCGGTCCTCTCCGAGAAGGAGATCACCGTCTGCCTGATGATGATGGGGGAGTTTGTTGATCTCCCGGAATGTCCGTATGCAGGAGGGGCACTACGGGGGGAGGTCAGGGAGATCCTCGCTGATCTCGAGTTTATGTATCCTGGGACGATGCGGCGGCTGATCTCCTCCCGGGACCAGGTGCGGGATATCGTCGGGAAAAAAAAAAAGCGGGGAGATCTGTTCGGTCTGCCGGGTGCTTGGGAGAACAGATATATCTTCCGGAACAATGATCGATGAGAGGGATACTGATGGTAACGACGGGTGAGCTGGAACGGTACAAACGCCAGATCCTCCTCTTCGGGGAGGATGGCCAGGAGCGGCTGAAGGAGGCGACGATCTTCATTGCAGGTGCAGGCGGGCTTGGGTCGCCGATATCACTCTATCTTGCTGCCGCCGGAGTGGGGAGGCTGATCATCGTCGATAATGATGATGTCGATCTGACCAACCTGAACCGGCAGATTCTCCATGGAGATTCTTCTGTCGGGGAGAGGAAGACCGATTCGGCTGCCCGGAGGCTGCGGGATCTGAACGCTGATATTGAGGTTGTCCCCATCGATCGCTGGATGGATGAGGAGAGTATCGGCGAGCTTATTGTGGGAGCAGACGGGATCGTTGACGCGATGGATAACTTTCCGACCCGGTATCTTCTGAACAAGGTTGCGCACGAGAAGGGGATCCCGTTCTTCCACGGAGGTATACGCGGTTTCTATGGCCAGGCGACGACGGTTCTGCCGGGGAAGACGGCCTGTTTCGCCTGCATCTTTCCCCATACGCCACCGGAAGAGGTGATCCCGGTTGTCGGGGTGACGGCGGGGTTCATCGGGACGGTGCAGGCGACCGAGGTGCTCAAGTACCTGCTTGGTACCGGGGAACTGCTCACCAACCGGCTCCTCCTCTGGGACGGGATGCGATCCGAGGTCGATACGATCCCGATTGACAAAAATCCGGATTGTCCGGTCTGCGGGATATAATGGGAAGAATATCAGAATCCTTCCATCAAAAGATACTCTTCCGCTTTTTCAAGTTCTTCGGGGAGAAAGACGGTGAACGAAGACCGCATTCCGGCAGGTTCCGGAGAAACCACTGCTGAAGTACCGTCATTGGTAAGGACACGATCGATGAGATCCCGCTGCTCGAGATGGATTGTATACCAGGGAGTCTCCGTTGAGAAGACAGCTTCCTGGAGTGGGATGAGCGTCCCTTCCTCGAGCAGGAAGAGATCGCTCATGGCTGCATCATAACGGAGACTCCCGGACTGGCTCTCTGCAAGGATGAAGAGACCCTCCTCACCCATTGAGATGGTATCAAAAGGGAGATCCTGTATTCCACCGAGGAGCCTGAGCGGATGTTCCCCTGAGAGGCCGGGCTGTATGTGATCGGTCCGCATTAGTGAGAGTTCGCCAGGCAGATACCGGACCTGGTAGAACGAATATCTCCCTGAGGATTCTGCAGAAAAGTCTACCTGGATAGAGCCGACCGATCCCCCTGAATCAAGCGTGATCCTGCACTGGTCAAGGAGTGCCGTTCGATCGTCGATTCCTGTCGTTTCAACGATATGATCCCAGAGGGTGGAAAGAGGGAGGGCAAATACATTCGAAGGGAGAATGTAAGGCTCGATCTGGTGAGAGGGGGCGTCACTGGTCATGCACCCTGCAGAAAAGAGGGAGAGGAGAAGGGCAGCGATCAGGATGGAGAGTCCGGTCTTTGATCTCATGGTGAATGAGATGGGATGTTTCTCCCACTTAATTATATTTATTTTTCTTACCATCTTAGAGATCCTTCAGGACGCAGGGGCTCCTTTATCCGAATACTGACGTCTATAATGGGCAGGTTCATGAGATCTCAGGATGATGGTACTGTACGAGAGGGAGATGGATGACAGAATACCGGGATGAGCATATTATCGAGGCTATCGGCCGGGCACGGATTGTGATCAGGGACGGTGAGGTGGTCGAGGTCGGCGAGCCGATGATCCGGGATTGCCCGCTTGCAAAACGGTTCGCCTATCCTATTCCGGAGATGAGCAGGGAGCATATCGCGGCAAATATCAGCTACAGGATAAAAGCATTCGGGATGTGCACACCGGACCGGCAGGTGGAGGATGACCGCGAGTTCGTCGGGTTCGGTGCCTCCGAGATTGTCAGCTTCGGGATGAAGGCTGGTCTCCTTGATGCGGCGGTCCTCGCCTGTGACGGTGCCGGGACGGTGATTGTGACGAAGCCATCGATGGTGCAGGGGATCGGCGGCAGGATGTCCGGGCTTGTCAGGACGGTTCCATACGAGTCGGTGATCGAGCGGATCGAGGAGGGGGGCGGTATCGTCCTTGATCATGCCGGAGCAACGATGGACCAGGTGGAAGGGGCCGCTCGTGCGGTTGCGGAGGGGTTTGCCCATATCGCGGTGACGGTGGCACTCCCGGAGGATGCAGAGACGATCCGGGGATTGTTCCCTGATATCCTGATCATCGGGGTCCATGTCACCGGCCTCTCCGAGGCAGAGGCGGAGATGCTCGTCTCCGCATCGGATATTGTCACCTCCTGCGCATCCGGGTCAATCCGGCGGATCGCCGGGGAGAGGGCGCTCCTCCAGGGAGGTGTCTCGGTTCCGGTCTTTGCGATGACGAGGCGGGGAAAAGAGCTGTTGATCGAGAAGATCCGGCTTTCTGATGAACAGGTCCTGATCAAGCCGACGAAGCTCCCGGCGACCGGTGGGACGCTGCCGGAGCCGTTGATCTGAGGGGGCCTGTCGCCAGGCACTGCCAGGTTGCCATCATAGAGCTAAGAGAGGAAGGGATGAGATTCGATTGCCTGATTGAAAAAGATGAGGATGGGTATTATCATGCCTCTATCCCCTCTCTGCCGGGGTGTTTCACCCAGGCAAAGACCTATGAGGAAGTACTCCACCGATTAAATGAGGCGATAACCCTCTATCTGGAAGTCAGTCCCCCCTCTTCCAAGGATGGGCAACTGGATTCAGTGAAGGATTTATAAAAAATATAAAATGGAATAATAATTCACTCTTTTTTGTACCGGTCGTTTCTGAACCGGATCAGCTCTTCACAGAACTCCCCGAGGTACTCATCCATCGAGAGGGAGCCTTCCTGGAAGGCACAGTCTCCCTGTTCGACGATCATACTGATGACATCGGTTGTCGGGAGGATGAGATCGATTGTGACACCGGCCTGCTCTGCTCCCCGGATGAATGCCTCCCGGAAGATCCCGAGGCAGTAGGCGATCCGGTACTGGTAGAGGTGCCGGGTCTTCTCCAGGTACCCGGCGACCCGGTCGGTCTCGATCCTGAGGAAGTCGTCAAGGACCTTCTGGTCTTTGCACTTGCCGAGCATGTACTTGTAATGGGCATAGGGATACATCTCCTCGAGTTCGGATGGCACGATCCCGCAGGTCCCAAAGACGACGATATGATATTGATCATCAGAGAAGACCTGCGAGATGACCATTTTGATGAGCTGGTGGCTCGGGCTTGCGCTGTAGGGTTTCCGCATCGCACAGGGGATGAAGATCCCGATATCCTTTGGCTCGACAGCATACTCATTGAGGATATACTGGTGGGACTCCTCAAACTCCGGGAGGTAAAAGGGGGGGTCGGTGAGGAGGGGCTTCTCAGATAGGGGGTTGTTGTCGCCCATGGTTGTCGGGTAATTGTTGGTGGTAAAGGGGGATGAAGGGTGCGGGTTGTATGGGTTCATTATAGTAATACTCCTCGGCCGGGCCTGTGATCCTGATAATAGCCGCCACGATGATCCATGGAATTATATATTCTCAAACAAGAACAATTCAAAGACATCGGGAAGGGAGGAACATGATACCATGACTGTTGCGCTCATCAATCCGGGAGTTCTGCGATGGGCACGTGAGCGTGCACGTATCGGTCCGGAGAGGCTTGCAAAGAGCGCCAGTGTCACCCCTGAGAGGATCCTTCGCTGGGAAGAAGGGGTGGAGAAGCCAACCTTCAAGCAGGCACGCGATCTTGCTAACAAGCTCCATATTCCTTTCGGATACCTTTTCCTTTCGCACCCACCGGTGGAGAAGCTTCCCATTCCGGATCTTCGCAGAATTGGGGACCATCCGATCGGCGAAGTTAGTGCAGATCTCTTCGATCTAATTGCTGATATCCTCTATAAGCATGACTGGTACAGAGAGTACCTCATCGAACAGGGTGAAGGCAAACTACCTTTCATCAGACGCTTTGATCTTGATGCAGATCCCAAAGAGATAGCCATTGACATGACAAAGACGCTTTCTCTCACGCTCGTAGATCGTGAAGAGGTACGAAATTCTGACCAGTTCTATAATCTCCTTGTGAAGAGGGCTGAGGCTGCCGGCATCTGGGTGATGCGGAGTGGTATTGTTGCCAATAACACACATCGCAGCCTTGAAGTTCAGGAGTTCCGTGGCTTTGCAATATGCGACGATATCGCTCCGCTTGTCTTTATTAATGGAAAAGATGCAAAGGCGGCACAGATCTTTACGCTCGTCCATGAGATGGCCCATCTCTGGATCGGGAAGAGTGGGATCTCCAATATGTCTCTGGATCGACCAGTAAATGCTAATGGAGAAGATATCGAGAGGATCTGTAATAGCATTGCTGCTGAGGTGCTGATTCCAGAGGAGTCTTTCCTGAAGATGTGGCAGGAGGGAGAGAGAGACCTTGAAGAGAATGCATCTGTCCCCCCCCCCCCCCCGTCAGCCGCCGTGCACTGGATCTCGGTCTGATCGACTGGCAATCTTATATTAACCACTACAGAAAACAGGAGAAGAGATGGCACCGGGGAGGGGAAGAGCAGGGTGGTGGCAATTTCTTTAAGACGATACCGGTGCGGTACGGCAGACGGTTTACTGAAGCAGTCATCCGGAGCACCTCTGATCAGAGCCTGCTGATGCGTGATGCCGGCAGACTGCTCAATATCACTCCGTCCACCATTCAGACGCTGGCAGAAAATCTCGGTGCTGCATGATGCAGATGTATCTCCTTGATGCAAACGTCTTCATTGAGGCAAAGAACCACTACTATAGCTTTGAGACCTTTCCTGTCTTCTGGGACTGGCTGGATGAAGAACAGAATCTTGGATATGTCACCTCTATTAAGATGATCAATGAGGAGTTACTCAGAGGGAACGACAAACTTGCTGATTGGGCCAGAGAGAGAAAGAATAGTGAATGGTTTCTTCCAAATACTGATACTGAATTACAAGAATTATACTCTCAAATTGTAGAATGGGTTATGAAACAACCTTTTCGACATTCTGCAAAACTAAAGTTCCTTAATGAGGCAGATCCCTGGCTCATTGCCAAAGCCAAGGTGATTGGGGCAACAATAGTCACACTCGAAGCCTATAAACCGGATGTTAAAAGGAAGGTGGAGATTCCAAATGTATGCCGTGCATTTGACGTCCCCTATATTACAACCTTTGAGTTGCTCCGACGAAGGGGGGCTGTATTTAAGAGATAGTAACAATGCAAGGCATGATTTTTTCGATCACCCTGAAATCCCTCCGGAGGGCCAGCCTGGCCGGTCGCTCTTGTGGTGCAGATTCAAGCCTGATCGTCCGGGATGCCGCCATGATTGAACCTAAGTTTGCTACTTTGGCTTCTTGATCATCTGGTGAAGAGAAGGCTGCTCACCCCTCCTGAAGGGGCAAAAGCCCTGGAGAGGATGCTGAATGGAAAGCGGTGGCTTCCAAGGGCAGAGTGTGAGAAGAGGATACGGATGTGGGAAAGACATTGATCCCTGACGTAGAGTAGTTTATCCTCCAGTCAATAGCTCATCATATCCGGCATTGGGGAGATCATAGTATTTTCCCCTANCCCGCATACACACTCTCCCCTCCCCCATAATACACATCATACACATGCTGNAAGACGGCGGTCGTCTTCTCCTCATACAGCTCCGTCGTATAGACCTCCGGGAGGCACTCATCCAGCATCGTATTAATCGTCCGGCGGACATCCGAGAGCGTCTG
>SL_3KL_010_SEDDRAFT_10004398_pt1 | contig 12739 bp, 12 predicted proteins | sample SodLakKL_010_SED_2_FD_10381 | JGI IMG/M metagenome (IMG submission 10381)
GTTCATTCTCGCCATCAACTGGCTCTGGTTCCTCTATCGAACCGGCCGGGGTTGGCTGCGCCTGATGGATGCGATTCCGGCGTATCGCTTTTATTAAACCAGAACTACCAGGCTGCCGCGCCACCCTCGTGAGCGTGAGCGTAGTCGTGATCGTGATCGTGTTTTGAAAAGCAGCTTCAAGCTACAAGCCTCAAGCTACAAGCAAAACCTTTAAAATCGGCACGGCTAGCTTTTCGTCTTTTAGATCATTGCTTCTTGCTCCTTGCTGCTACTTAAAAGACGATCACGATCACGACACAAATGCGTATGGAACGTATTTGAACTCGCGCCCTGCGCGAGGCCCCGACCAACGGGAGGGGTAAGTCTCAGGGATGAGACGCATAACGCTCACGCTCACGAGTGGCACTGACTGGTGCTGATAAGGTTTAAGAGGTCGCGCCAATCACTCCAGCCTGGGAATCACCAAACCACTAATCATGAGCACGGCGAGGATGCCGAAAAGAATGGCGAGACGGATGAACAGCTGCTTGTTACTGGGTTGCTTGTCGCTCATGGTTACTCCATCGTCGGCCGGCGTTCCCGGACCTGGTTGGGATTGAGGCGCTCTTCGCGTCGCTCCGCCACTTCCTCGGGCTGAATGGGTTTGAAATCTTCCGGCAGGCTGTCTTCCCCGCCCCACGCCGTCACACTGTGGTTAATGATGGCGGCCACATCCTTGTCGGACAAACGACGAAAACCGGGCATCACACCGCTGTACGTCCGGCCCTGAATCTCAATCTGCCCCCCCAGACCGTACAGCACGAGATCAATGAAATAAGCACGCCCCCCTTCGGCCTGCACCAGATCAGGGGCATGACCGGCCAGTGGCGGAAAATGATTACCCAGACCACTGCCGTCACTCTGATGACAGGCCCGACATTGGCGTTCGTACAGGGCGGCGCCGTGCGGATAAGGTGATGCCTGCACCCGGGCTTCTGTCGCCTCACTGTCACCCGCGGGCCCTTCGCAGGCAGCAAGAATCATGGCACAGACCATCAGCAGGCCAATCCTTGTGGCAGCCATTATTTCAACAACTCCTTCAATCGTTCTATGGGCAAGGCATCCAGATGGTGACCATCGCGACCACTCATGGATTCGGCCTGCAGCAAGCTGTTGTAAATAGCTTCCTCAGTCGCCTCTACCGTAGCCAGAAAGAGCGGGTCCATGGCCGAGTTGTTCAGGCGAGTCTTGCTGCGGTCACTACCCTCACTGCCATGGGGGATCCGCTCGGCAGTGGAAAAGGCAATCATGAAATCACCGGAGCCGTTGCTCATGAAACCACCGCTGCGGGCAATACCCAGCGATGCACGGCGCGCCATACGCTCCAGATTGCGTTCACCTACCGGCGCATCCGTGGCAATAACCACCATGATGGAGCCCTGTTCCTCTTCCAGCTCCAGTTCGATGCCGGTTTCCATGGCATCACGAAAACGATATTGACCCAACAGCTCGCCAACCCGAACCCCATCCATGGTGAGAACGCCACCAAAGTTCGCCTGAACCAGCACACCGACGGTATACCCCCCCAGGGCGGACGGCAGGCTGCGGGAGGCCGTACCGATACCGGCCTTCCAGCCGAAGGCCCGGGTACCGGTACCGGCACCCACGTTACCTTCCGCCACTACCCCGCCTTCGGCGGATTCTATCGCGGAGAACACATGCTGGGGACGCACGTACTGGGCACGGATATCATTGAGATACCCGTCATTGGTTTCCCCCACCACCACATTCACCGAGCGCACAGACTCATTGTCTTCCTGGTCCAGGACCCAGCGAGCACCGGCATCCATCACCGTACCCACATTCAGGGTATTGGTCAGCAGGATCGGCGATTCAAGATTGCCCAGTTCGCGGATCTGCTCAAAGCCCACGGCCTTGCCAAAACCATTGGCCGTATACACAGCGGCTGGTACCTTTTCCTGGAAGATATTGCCGTCATGGGGCAGCACGGCGGTCACACCCGTGCGTATATCATCACCCGCCACCAGAGAGACATGGCCAACGCGAACACCGGCCACATCAGTAATGGCATTGAGTTCGCCAGGCGGTAACACTCCCGGCGCAATACCAAGATCACGGGCACGAGGACTGTCTTCAGCCATGGCCGTGCCGAGGGCGAGGGTGGTGATAATTGTGAAGGTAATCAGGTTTTTCATGGTGAGGGCCTGGGGGGTTCAATCAGCCGTGTCGCTTTCCTTCGTGAGCGTGAGCGTTATGCGTCTCATCCCTGAAACTTACCCCTCCCGTTGGTCGGGGCCTCGCGCAGGGCGCGAGTTCAAATACGTTCCATACGCATTTGTGTCGTGATCGTGATCGGCTTTCGAAAGCAGCTACAAGCTACAAGCCGCAAGCTGCAAGCAAAACCTTGAAAACCGGCACGGCAAGGTTCTCGTCTTTTTAAATTTTGCTCCTTGCTCCTTGCTCCTTGACTCAACACCGACTACGACCGCCGTGGCAGTGGAGAGTTCTGGGAACTCAACCCCGCCAGCGCTTGAAGATGAGGGAAGTATTGATGCCACCGAATGCGAAGTTGTTGCTCATTACATAATCGGTTTCGATCTCGCGACCGTCACCCATGATGTAATCCAGCTCCGCACAACGCTCATCCACCTGCTTGAGGTTGGCGGTGGGGGCAAACCAGCCTTCCCGCATCATCTCGATGGCAAGCCAGGCTTCCAGGGAGCCGCAGGCGCCCAGGGTATGACCGAAGTTGCCCTTCATGGAGCTGATAGGCACCGCCCGACCAAAGACTTCCCGGGTGGCCTGACTCTCGGCGATGTCGCCGCGATCGGTAGCCGTACCATGTCCACTGACATAACCGATATCGTCCGGATGCAGGCCGGCGTCTTCCAGCGCCAGGCGCATGGCCACGGCCATGGTTTCGGCATTGGGCTGAGTGATGTGAGTACCGTCGGAGTTGGTGCCAAAGCCCACCAGCTCCGCCATGATGTTGGCGCCCCGCGCCTGGGCATGCTCCAGGGACTCCAGAATCAGACTGACAGCGCCCTCACCCACCACCAGGCCGTCACGGTCCTGGTCGTAGGGGGCCGGGGTAGTTTCCGGCGCATCGTTACGGGTGCTGGTGGCAAACAGGGTGTCGAAGACGGCGGCATCGGCACTGGAGAGTTCCTCGGCCCCGCCACCGATCATCATGTCCTGGTAGCCATAGCGAATGGCTTCCATGCCGTAGCCCACACCGTGAGCCCCGGAGGTACAGGCGGTGCTGGTGGGAATGATGCGACCGGTCATCTTGAAATACAGACCGATATTCACCGGCGCGGTATGCCCCATCATCTGCACATAGCTATTGGAGGTCACACCGGCCACCTTGCCGGTCTGCAGATAGCGGGCAAAGGTTTCAGTGGCATCAATGCTGCCAAAGGAAGAACCGCAGGACACGCCGGCACGGCCGCTGGTCAGAATCGGGTGTTCGCGCAGGCCCGCGTCCTGAAGCGCCAGGTCGGAAGCGCGGGTAGCCAGCAGTGCCACCGTGCCCATGCTGCGGGTCTGCTTGCGGCCATAGCCCGCCTTCGGCAGTTCGTATTCCGCCACCGGACCACCCAGCCGGGTATTCAGATCCTGGTAGCGCTCCCACTCGGGCATGTAACGAATACCCGTCTTGCCCGCCTTCAGAGCCGTCCGAATTGTCGGCCAGTCATGACCCAGAGAGGTCAGTCCACCGGCACCTGTCACTACAACGCGCTGCATCAACACATCCCTCCATTGACGGCGATCACCTGTCGGGTGATGTAGGCCGCCTCATCCTGCATGAGGAAGGCCACGGCCGCCGCCACTTCTTCCGGTCGCCCCACGCGCGCGGCGGGAATCAGCTTGAGGGCCTCTTCCACCGGTGCATCGGCGATCATGTCGGTTTCGATCAGGCCCGGTGCCACGCAATTGACGGTGATCTTCCGTTTCGCCAATTCCAGCGCCAGGCTCTGCGCTGCGGCAATGATACCGGCTTTGGAGGCGGCATAGTTGGCTTGGCCCCGATTTCCCATCAATCCCGAGACCGAAGACATGGCAATGATCCGCCCACCCTTGCGCCCTCGCACCATGGGCATGACCAGGGGATGAACCACGTTGTAGAACCCACCCAGATTGGTGTTAACGACCCGGTCCCAGTCCTCCCCGGGCATGGCGGGGAAGGCATTGTCGGCGGTGATCCCTGCATTGCAGACCACGCCGTAGTAGGCGCCCTTCTCGGCCACCTCTCCCTCCAGGACCTCGCGCACCTGCTCACGATCGGCGATATCGAAGCACAGGGTGTCGGCCACCCCGCCCTCGCCGCGAATGGTTTCCGCCAACTGTTCGGCCGCGTCCTGGCCGGAGCGGTAGTGCAGGCTCAGGGCCCAGCCGTCCGCCGCCAGTCTCCTGGCAATGGCCTGGCCGATCCCGCGGCTGGCCCCGGTGACCAGCACCCGTCTTTCGTCCCCTTGACTCATCCATTCTCTCCATTGCCGCGCCCGGTGGGCGCTTCTGTTTCCATTACACTTAGTTTTCCACGTGCCACAGGCCGGCCGTCCAACTGGATCTCACCGCTGTAGGACCCAAAACCGTTATCCTGGCGCATCAGTTCGCGCATGTGGATATCCAGCGTCGCCGGTACAGCGAATCCGGACACTTCAGCATCGTAGCTGCGACAGGCCAGCAGATACCCCATGCGCGGAGGCTCGCCGACGGCCCGGCCCCGCTCACCCGACCAGGCGGCCACCGCCTGCGCCATCATCTCCAGGCCCAACCAGGCCGGCACCTGTCCGTCCCCGTCCAGAAAGGGATGGGCTGCCGTCAGCCGTGCCCGCACATGGGCCTCACCCTCGCCGTGAGAGACCAGCTCGTCAACCAGCCGCATGTCGCCGCCGTGAGGCAGCAACGCTTCTGTCTTCATGGCAGGAGTCTCCCCGAGGTCTTTTTGATTATCACTTGCCGCCGAGCACCAACACGGCATTACTGCCGCCAAAAGCGAAAGAGTTGCTCATGGCGATGCGCGGCCCACTGCCTGCCCTGTTTCCGGGCGCTACCAGCGCCAGGGGCGCCAGTGCGGGATCCCTCTCCCCATCCCACACATGCGGCGGCAGTTGTCCATCGCCGTGTTCCGGATGCAGCGCCAGCCAGCAGAAACCGGCCTCCGTGGCACCGGCCGCGCCCAAGGTATGCCCGGTCATGCCCTTGCTGGAACCGGCGGCAACACCATCGGGAAACACCCGGGCAACGGCATGGCTCTCCATCAGGTCATTCTTGATGGTACCTGTTCCATGCAGGTTGAGGTAAGTGAGCTGCGCCGGACTTACCCCTCCATGGGCCAGGGCCTGGCGCATGGCGGTCTCGGCGCCCCGCCCTTCCGGGTCGGGCGCAGAAATATGGTGGGCGTCGGAGGACTCGCCCCAGCCCATCAGACGCAGACCGCCTGGCTCGCGGGTCATCAGGAACAGCGCAGCGCCTTCGCCGATATTGATGCCGTCCCGATTGCGGCTGAACGGGTTGCAATAACCCGCCGCCACACTTTCCAGGGCGTCAAAGCCGTTAACGGTCAACTGGCAGAGGGAATCCACACCGCCCACCAGGGCGGCGTCACAAAGGCCCGCCTCCAGCATGCGTGCACCGGCAATAATGGATTTGGCACTGGAGGTGCAGGCGGTGGAAATGGTCATGGCCGGACCGTTCAGACCCAGCAGTTCGGCCAAAAACAGCGAGGGGCTGCCCACCTCCTGCTGGTAGTAATGATAGCCCTCGGGAACAGGCTTACCGGCATGCACGGCGGCCACGGCCTGCTCACCCTCCAGCACCCCCGAGGTGCTGGACCCCAGCACCACGGCCACCCGATCCGCCCCATGGCGATCAATCACGCCGTCTACCGACGCCCTGATCTGCTCCAGGGCCGCCAGCAGGAGACGGTTGTTGCGGCTGCGGTAGCGCCAGAGGCGCGCCTCCGGCTCGGGCAAGTCACCCGGCCAGGCGGCTACCGGCACCGAGCGGCCCCGGGCCAGGCCGACTTCACTGCCGAGCCCCTCCCGGGAACCGGCCAACAGCCCGTCCAGCACGGCCTGGCGGCTCCCGCCCAGGGCATTGATGATTCCCAGTTCATTCAGATAACAGGCCACGATGAATCCCTTTCCTCAGAGCGGTCGCAGGCGGATGCGTACGGCGTCGCCCAGAATGATATGTATATCGTCACCGGCCTGGCCATAGCGGACGCGGGCCACTTCCCGGCCGTTGTCCAGCAGCAGTTCGCGTTCGCGGCCGGCTTCGCCAGTGCTGTCCCGCACCCGACCGCCGATGACGGCGGGGCCCAGGGATTCGGGGGAGGCGAATACCAGCTGGATCAGGGCCAGCAGACGGCGGGCGTCCAGATCCACTTCCTCACTGCGGAACTGCTGCTGCAACTGCTCGCCATCCCAATCAATGCGGAACAGGCCCATGCCGCTTGCGGTCTGTCCCACCAGGGTCATGCGCTCGGCACCGAAACCCACCTGACCGATGAAGTCATGGCGACCATCCGGGCCTTCCACCGTCACCCGGTCGAGCCGCTCCGGAGTCTCGGCCAGCTGCGACGGGTCGAGCAGACAATAAGCCAGGCGGGCGTGCAGGCGCTCGCACTCCCGATCCTCCGGCACACTGACGTGGGCACAGCCCACACCTGCCAGCAGCAACAACAAAAAACCATGACGCAACACAGACATCAGGCACTCACCCCCGGTCCCTGGGTCACGGGCTCTGACGGCAGCGCCAGGGTAAAGGCCGACACCCAGGCCGCCACAATGGCAACCACCACGGTCAGGCCGAACTGCCCCAGAGCCGGCACCTGACTAAGACCCAACAAGCCGAAGGCCAACAGGGTGGTCAGCGCGGCCAGGGCAATGCCCGTCACGCCCGCCGGCGACACCCGGCGCTCGGCACCCAGGAAGGCGGCATAATCCGCCCCCACTCCCAGACCCAGGATCACGCCCATGAGCACGAAGGTATTGAGGCCAATACCGCTGAGCCACAGGAAAGCCAGGGTCAGTGACAGAGCGCACAGGGGTGCCAGCGCCGGTCGCAGCCCCATGCCCGGCCCGAGAAACAGGATAAACAAGGCGGGAATACCCAGTACCGCAGCGGCCAGAATCCAGTTGCCTGCCGCCGAACGCTGCGCGGACAAATTGGCGTTCATCAGTTCCACCGGGCGGATAAAGCGCACGCCCTCCGGCCAGTCACCCGTCAGGTCCGGCGGCAGATTGCCCCGCAGCACCACCAGACTCGCAGGCTGATCAGGATGGTCCAGCCACAGGTTTTCCACCAGTGGCGCCAGCGGCCCTTCCGCCAGATCGGCCGGCTGCAGCCAGCGCTCGCTGGCATCCGCCCATTGGCTACGCAAGGCCCGCAGTTGCTCTTCCCGCAAACCCAGTGCCAGCAGTTCATCGCGCAAGTTCGGGTCGTGCAGGGCTTCACCCATCAGCGCATGCGCCTCCTGCTGCCGGGATTCGGGCGGCACAATATGGGACAGGGCAATGGTGGACGGCCCATCCGCCGCCGCCAGCGTGTCCAGCAAGGCTCTTTCTCGTTCCAGAACGCTGTCCGCCGAATCGCCTTCAACGATGAAAAAGCCCTCGGGAAAATCGGTGCCGGACAGGGAGCGCAGCCGAAGATCCATACTCAGGCGTTCAGGCAACTCGGCCTGAAAGGCGCGCAGGTCATCGGAATCGGGCATGGCGAAATAGGCGGCCACACCCAGAGGCAGGCAGAAGAGAGGCAGCAACCAGCGCGCCCGGCCCAGACCAAAAAACAGACTCAGCGGTCGATTGACGGCCCGTGATAATGACGGGCGCAATACCGCAGGTCCCCGGCGATCCAGCACCGGGAACAGCAGCATCACCGTGAGCCAGGCACCGGCGAGGCCGGCACCGGAAAACACCGCCAGTTCCCGCATCACCGGAAAAGGGCTCACCGCCAGTACCACCAGGCAAAGGAGACTGCTGGCCACACCCAGCATCATCGGGCGACGCAGTGAACGAACCACGCTGGATCCATCGGCCTGCCCGGCCTGCTCGCTGCGGTGAACCAGATACTTGAAGACATAATCGATGGCGATACCCAGCAGGGTGGTGCCCGCCACCAGGGTAATCACATGCAGTCGGCCGAACAGCAGCAGGGAGACAGCGGCGGCCGTCAGCACGCCGGTCAGCAGGGCCGCAGCACCCGGCAAGAGGGGCCGCAAACTGCCAAAGGCCAGCAACATCAGCAGGACGATCCCGCCCAGGGAAAGAGTGGAAAGCAGGGCGATTTCACCCTGAGCCAGGGCTCTTTGTTCAGCGGCAAACAGGACCGGGCCGGCAGCCAGCAACTCACAGTCGGGGCAATGCGCCCTGGCTTCATTACGAGCCGACGCCACCGCTGATGTCACCGGGTCGTGGATACGGCCATCAAAGGCCTCGCCTTTCAGCTCACGGGGAATCAACCACAGCACATCATCCCCGTGCTCGCCTATCCACAGGCCGTCGCGAGCCCGCAGGCCGGGATAGGGGTTGGGCAGACGGCTGAGGTAATCACCGAGATAGGCCGGCGGGTCCTCGGCAAACGCCAGACCCGGCGCGGAGGACGGCCGGGCCAGTCGACCCTGCACGGCACGGAGATAGGCAGACGCCGGATCCACCCGCAGGGCCGCCAGGCGATCATCACTCACCAGCCCGAAACGAAAGGGAGCCAGCTGCGTCAGCAGTTCACGGCTGCTGCCCCGGCGGGGTTCAGCGAGCAGCCCGCTTTCATCCAGGGCCGAGCGAGCAGCATGTGCGGCGTCCCGGGATTCACCTTCCGGCCCGATAACCATGAACATCAGTTCACCACTCACCCCGAGGTAGTCACGGGACAGGGCACGGGAAACCACCGGATCCTGGTAGTCGGCGGGCATCAGGTGGGTGATATCACTGTCCAGCCAGTCTTCCTCGCCCAGCAGAAAGAACAGGCCGATGGTCAGCGTCGCAAGAAACAGCAATGACCAGAGCAGTGCGGCTCTCATGAATCCGGGTCCGTAGCGTCCTCCGGCAGCGCCAACACCTCGCCCTCGTAATCATGAAGACGAATATCCAGCACACCACCGTCATTCTCTTCGATCAGTACCCGGCGAATACGCTCATCCTTGTCCACCCGGATTTCCGGAATCTGCTCCGCCAGCATGGTGTCACGGGGTATCAGCACCAGGCGCTCACCCTCATCCAGGGCTTCCCGGGAATCGATGCTGAACAAATCGCTCATGGCCGACTCATCACCGCTCATGACCGCCACCAGCAGCTCATTCAGTGACACCACCCAGGGGGCATCCTCACTGCGCACTTCCCGTTCATGCCCATCGGGCTCCCGCTCCACGATGCGATCGGGGTAGAGAATGTAGGCGTATTCAAACGGCTGCTCGGTACGCCACTCCAGGCGTTCGCCGGCCACCCAGATCAAGCGCCCTTCGCTGCGAAAGCTGCGTTCCAGACCGGGCGTGGTTCGTTCCTGAACAAAGCGGGCCTCGAATCCCGTTGACTCTTCGGCATCCACCCACAGCGGCACCGTCAGGGCACACAGCAACAGCAGGCAGGCCAGGGCACGATTCATGACGTCGACTCCGCAAGATAGGCCTGGATCCGATCGGTCAATGCCGGCGGTGACACGAACTGAAGTTCGCCGGTTTTCGCATCCACCGCGCACTGAATGGTATGGGCACGGCACAGGCGCTGATTGTCGGACACATTGCGAATCTCGTAGTCAATGCGCAAGCGGTTTTCCCATTCGGTGATGCCGGACACCACCTTTATCTGCTGAGCGTATTCCAGCGGGCGGATGTACTTCACCCGGGTATCCACAATCGGCCAGAGGTACTCGGAGGCCCGCATTTGCGGGTAATCGTAATCAATACGCCGTAACAGGGCAGCACGCCCCGCCTCGAAATAGCGAAAGTAATTGCCATGCCAGGCCACACCCATGGGGTCCAGATCCTGAAAGGGCACTTCCATTTCGATGCTGGCGACGATGTCGGCCTTCATGGCGTGGTCTCCAGGGGAATCCGACGCTCGCGCAGGGCGGCCAGCAGATCGCGCAACTCGGTTTCCAGGGCCCGATCCTGATGCACCGGCGGGCAGACGGCCTGGACCGCTTCCAGGGTGGCTTCCACCGAGGCCGGCAAGGTCTTGAGCTCGCCCCGCCCACGACGGATATCCAGGGCCTGGGAAACGGTCACCAGCAAGGCGATAGTGACCTGTTCTGTCAGTTCCAGCACCCGCAGGGCATCACGGGCGGCAATGGTGCCCATGCTGACCTTGTCCTGGTTATGGCATTCGGTGGAGCGGGAGAAGGATGTCGCCGGCATGGTCAGCTTGAGCGCCTCGGCGGTCCAGGCGGAGACGGAAATCTGCAGGGCCTTCAGGCCATGACTGCTGTCTCGCTCCGGGTTGTCCTCGCTGGCCAGGTTGGCGGGCAGACCGTTGGAGAAACGGGTATCCACCAGCTGCGCCATCTGCCGGTCCAGCAGGTCGGCAACACTGGCCACGGCGGTCTTGAGTGAATCCATGGCCTGACCCACATGACCGCCATAGAAATGACCACCGTGATAGACGGTGCCGCTTTCCGGATCAATCAGGGGGTTGTCATTGGCGCTGTTGAGTTCCACGTCCAGCCAGCGTTCGGTCCACTCCAGGGTATCGTCCAGCACACCGATCACATGCGGCGCGCAACGCAGGGAGTAGCGATCCTGCAGCCGAATACCGGGTATACCCGTGCTCAGGGGCAATGCCGCCCGGATCGCTTCCGCGGAGCGCGTCTGCCCCGGGTGGGGCTTCATGCGGAACAGCTCCGGGTGAAAGTGATCGGCATTGCCGGCCATGGCCATGCTGGCCATGGCGGTGATGCGATTGGCCGCGTCCACCAGCTGCCGGGCCCGGGCCCAGGCGATACCGGCGATGCCGGTCATCACCGCCGTACCATTCATCAGGGCAAGGCCTTCCTTGGGCAACAGCGAGATGGGTTCCAGGCCGATCTCAGCCAGGGCTTCCGCCGCCGGGCGGCGCTGGCCGCGATGCAGGACATCCCGCTCACCCACCAGGGCCGCCGCCAGGTAGGACAAGGGGGTGAGATCGCCACTGGCGCCCACCGAGCCTTCCGCGGGCATGAGCGGCAGCACATCTTCCCGCAGCAGGACGAGAATGTTGTCCAGCAGTTCCAGCCGTACCCCGGAAACACCCTGGGCCAGTGAATTGACCCGGGCCAGCAGGGTAGCGCGCACCACTTCTTCGGACAGATACTCGCCCATGCCACAGCCGTGATAGCGGGTCAGATTCAGCGGCAGGGCATGCAGCTGATCGGCCGGGATGGCCACCGTGCAGGAATCACCGAAGCCGGTGGAGATGCCATACACCTCGCGCCCACTGGCCACGATCTCCGCCACCCGTTCGGCCCCCTGTCGAATCCGTTCACGAAAAGCCGCATCATTGGACAGTGTCACCGGATAACAGCGTCGGCCCACCTGATCCAGGCTTTCCACGGCCAGGGGCTGGCTGCCGATTTCCAGGGCTGCCGAAGACCCGTCCTGGCTACGCGCCGGCTCAACTCGCTGATTCATTACTGCCTCTCCGAAGTATTGTTACTGCCCATTAGTCATTGCCCATTGTCATTGCCCTGGGTCTTGCTTGTGGGTTCATCATCACGCCAGAAGTCATGAAAGTTGTACCACTGATAAGGGTAGCGCCGCACCAGTGTTTCCAGGCGCCGGGCATAATCACCGGCCAGTGCCTGCAGTTTCTCCTCCCGTCCCTTGCGCGGCAGGCGAATGGTATCGGCAAATCGTTCCAGGTACACCCGATGTCCGCCGCTTTTTGTCTCCATATAGGCGAAAAAGTACACCGGACAGGCCAACACATGGGCCAATACCCAGGGACCCACGGGGAATTGGGCTTCATCACCCAGAAACGATACCGGAAGCCGAGGACTGCTCTCTGCCACCGGGGCGCGGTCGCCTACAATCACTACCAACTCACCGTCATCCACTCGCGATTTGAGCATCAGGGCGGTATCGGCCCCCACCTCTTCCACAAGCACCAGGCGGGCGCCGAAGCGACGATTGAGCTCCCCCATGACACGATTGTACTTGCGGGCATTGGCGGTGTAGACCAGCGCATTGACTTTCACATCCGGCCAGCGGGCTGCCACCGCCCGTCCCACTTCCAGATTGCCCACATGGGCTCCGATCAGCAGGGCGCCGCGTTTCGATGCCAGCATGGATTCGACAAGTTCGCTGTCCGGGAATTCGACCGGGCCCGGCGGCTCCGCCCCGGACCAGGCCGCCACACGGTTGATGTTGGCGCGCACGAACTGCCAGAAGTGTCGGAAAGTGGTACGCCAGCCGGGGGCCGGCAGCTCGGGATCCAAGCTGTGCAAGCGGCTGAAATAGCGCATGGAGGCCCGTCGGGCCCGGCCATTGAACAGCAGGAAATAGAAGGCGACCGGAAACAGCACCACCGCCATGCCACGACGACCCAGCAGACGATAGGACCACACCGACAAACGCAGCCCCAGCAGACTGCCCCGTTCACCGACCCGGGCCCAGTGTGCGCCACCACCGGAATCGCGCCGGAACAGCAATCGTGGCAGGCGCGGGAGCATGCCGAAGAACAGGCGGGTATGCATCAGGGAAATGCGGACATTGTCCCGGAACAGGCGGAAGGTGGAACGGCTGCCGGTGTCATAGCGG